>Ga0222666_1000013_pt1 | contig 177432 bp, 160 predicted proteins | sample AntAcemetagen655_FD_181710 | JGI IMG/M metagenome (GOLD analysis project Ga0222666, IMG submission 181710) | Saline water microbial communities from Ace Lake, Antarctica - #655 | ecosystem: Environmental > Aquatic > Non-marine Saline and Alkaline > Saline | place: Antarctica: Ace Lake...
CCTGAGCATTTTCATGGATTCATTTATGATTGGAACCAGATTCAGAGGCGCTCTTTTCCGGTCGCTTTTTCGGCTGAAAGAAAGCAATTGCCGGACCATGTCCTTTGCTCGAATGGAAGCAAGACGAATTTCCTCCAAACAGCCGGCCGCTGGATTCCCTTCCGGAACATCATCGGAGGCCAGTTCAGCATTCCCGAGGATAATGGCCAGGATATTGTTAAAATCATGGGCAATCCCGCCAGCTAGGGTCCCGACGGCCTCCATTTTCTGGGACTGGGTCAGTTGATTAGTCAATTGTTCGCGTTCTTTTTCCGCCTTTTTTCTCTTGGTGATGTCCTGGAATACGACAGCCACCGCTATGATTTGATTGTTTGCGTCATAAACCGGGGAGGCACCGGCTTCCACCATGATCTGGGTTCCGTTGGAATGTTGAAAGATAAATTCTTCGTTGGTGACAACTTCCCCTCGGAAAGCCCTGGGGCTGGGCATCCGGCTCAATGGAATTTCCTGTTTTCCGTCAATGCTAAAGAAACGGGTTGTAAGCATTTCCGGGGTATCGGCATCGATTCCCGTTCTTCCCTCAACAACTTCTCCCATTATTCGTGCCGATTCAGCATTCTCAATCACTACGTTTATGTTGCTGAACTCTCCTTCGAGAATGTGGATTGCGAAGGGCGCTTGATTTATCACAGAAGTCAGTAAGGCGTTTGATTTCGACATTAGCACCTCCGCCTGCTTGCGCTCGGTGATATCTCGAATAATCCCTTGAACTATTCCATTCGCCTTATCTATAATACTGGAACTAATTTCCACATCTATAGGGGTCCCATCTGCTCTCTCGAACTGAGATTCGAATAGGGTATAGCCTTGGCTTCTTGTCTCTTGAAATGCCTTCACGGAGGCCCCAAATTCGATTCTTGGGTGTAACATCGGAATCGTCATACGGTGAAACTGTTCTTGGTCATATCCCAACATCTCGTACGTTCTTTGGTTTACTTCTAAAATTTGCCCGCTTAATTCGTGAATAATGATAGCATCGTTAGATTGCTCAAAGAGAGATCGGTACCGCCCCTCACTTTCCTGAAGCGCCTCCTCCGCCTGCTTGCGCTCGGTGATATCCCTGGCCACCGAAATTAGGGCCACGACCTGACCATCCCGAATCAGGGGCGCTCCGCTGATCTCACCCCACTTTTTTATGCCATCCCGGGCAATGAACTGGTACACCGCTGAAGTGATCCGTTCGCCCCCCAGGACGTGCATGGTGTCGGAAGCAGCCTGCTCCAGGTATTCTGGCGCCAGCAAGTTCAGCTCTTGAAACGACCTGCCGATTAGTTCCTCCGGCTTGTAGCCTAATACCCTCTCCACAGAGGGCGATATGTTGGTAATCTTCAACTCAGGATCGACCGAGTAGATTACATCGGATACGTTCTCGAAATGGAGACGGTGCAGAAATTCGCTCTCCCGCAGCGCCTCCTGGGCCTGCTTGTGCTCCTCTATTTCCTGCTTCAGTTTCTCGTTTGCACTCTTTAACTCGGCTGTCCTTTCCTCAACACGTCTTTCTAACTCGATATGAGCTTTTTGGAGCGCCACCTCTGCCAGCTTTCGCCGAGCGATGTTGCGATCGATTCCTCTGTAACCCGATAGATTTCCATCTATGTCAAAAATCGGCACTCCGCTCGTCTCCAACAAAATGTGCCCGCCATCCTTGTGAATGTTGGTGTTCTCTATCCCCTCAAAAGGTTTGCGGGACACAAGTATATCTCTAAACCATTCGGATAATCGTTTTTGTTCATCAGGAAGCATGAAATCGAAAGGCGTCTTACCTATTATTTCCTCTGGTTCGTATCCTAATATCTCCTTGACTTTAGAATTTGTGTACGTGTAGACGCCTTCATGATCAACTTCCCAAATCCAGTCACTGGTAGCCTCGACCAGAGAACGATATTTCTCATCGGTCTCCCGCAAGGCTTTCTCTGCCCGCTCTTGCTTAACGCCTTTATTTTTTAGCTGTATAATTTTTTGTTCCAATTCTTCATAGGTTAGCTTTTTGGCCATTAGAAGATCCTCCAAATACCCTCAAAATGAAAAAGCCTATACACCCCTCTTACATGGACATTGTGTATAAGCCTTTGCAATTCATATTTATCCTGACGTTTTTGGTTTAGATCACGTTTTGAATACCTTTGTTTTTCACCAGAAATATCATATCAGTTTAGGATGATTTCCACTCAAATCCGTAGGATTGGTTAATGCCGTTGTTTCAAGGGTACGTGCATAAACCCAGCATAGCACACCCTCCAAATCCATGCAAGACTACCAGATCAATCATTCACTTTTTACTTGGAATTTCAAATAGATGGTTAATATAGGTAAGTTTGCATCGGGATTGCTGCCAGGATTCGGCCATAAATGTTATATTCCAGCCAAAAACGAGAACCTCTCTTAAGCCCTTGAAAGTTTTGCGAAACTGTGGTAGCAGACGCTTTGAGCTGAGAAAATCGATTGTTGTTGTTTTCAAGCTCATATGTTGGGTGGTATCTTTTTCCAGAGCTTCCAGGTGGTACGCGGAATTGGAGGTATTATGAAAAAGGCTATTGCAGCCGTTTTTGGAATTGGGGTTCTCATTTATCCCCTGATATGTTTTCCCTCTTATATCATTCATCTCAAAGACGGGAGAGAGTTTGCAACTGATCGATACTATGAGGAAGGGGCTCAGATAAAGTTTAAACGGTACGGCGGGGTCATCGGGATTAAAAAAGATCTTGTAAGAGAGATAGAGGTGATAGAAGATGTAGAAGAATTGCCTGCGGAAAAGGTGAAAGCGAAGCAGGAGGTTCCCACTGCGAAGGCGGAAGCAGGTAAGGAGTCCGATGGCGTTACGTGGCAAGAGCACATGGAGCGTGGTATTGCTCTCAGAAGTGATGTCTCCATCGATGCAAACAGCCGATTTGCTCAGGCCGAAACGGAATACCGGACTGCGCTTTCAAAACTCGAGAAGATTGCAGGGAAAAAGCCTGTCAAAACCGGCGAGGTCCGGAAATTGTTCAATGAGTTGGAGAGTCTTCTGCGTACACGCTCAAAGAATGATGAACTGATACTGGTGATAAAGAAACGTCTTGCCATTCTGACAAAGATTACCGGTAAAAAGAATATGCTGATAGCAACAACACATTTCAATTTGGCATCGGCTCTTGAGAAGAACGGAAAGGCCAAAGCGGCATTGGCAGAATACAAGATGGCCAAGAAAACCTACGAATCGATCAACCGTCATGCATCTGCAAAAAGCATGGAGAAACGAATCGCACGTCTTGCAGATGGCCAACGTGAAACGACATCAACTCCCAAGCCGGAGAGGGGGAGATATGAGCCGATTGCTGATTCTGAGAGCAAAGAAGCAACACTTCCACACGGTATGGAGTACAATCGTTTGTCTATACCCCCGGATGTTGTTAAGAAGGCCATCACCTTTGGTAAAACTGCTGACTACAGGATAGCGGAATTCGGGTCTGTTGATTTCGGATTGAATAACTTTGACTTAAAAAAGGAAAAATGCAGCATACGCTTGGTAACGCCGTTCCTTCATGTGGCAGGAATGTCGAAGTATTATTCCAGGAAAAAACAACCCTTTGTGCAGGAGGAGATTGACAAAACGCTACTTCACCCTCTGGAGATAAAGCTCATTCTGGATGTTGCCAAGGCTGATGTAAAAGAGGAAGTTACCATGATTCTCAAGGGAAGCGGTTTGACCGTTGATCTATCCGGCAACCTGATGGAAGCATCATCCTGTGACGACAAGACCGGCAGATGTGTGCGTGCCATAGCCTATCCCGTATTTGAAGAGAAAATCAAGAAGCTCAAGCGCCTGGATATCGTGATAGAATCAAAATCAATTGGCAAAGAAATCCTCAGCGTTGATATGAAGAAAATTTGGTGATCCCTTGCGATATTTCAATATTATACCGTACCTGAAATTGAGAGTTCCGCTTGGGGCGAGGTTGGGAAGGGTGTAAATGCCATGACAGTGAATCAGGGCTTGATCATGCTGGGAGAGCGGAAAATCGAGGAGATTCGGGTAGGGCTATCTCTTGGACCCATCTGTTTTTGAAAAATCAGGCTATGTAGGCTTCTACATATTGCAGGCCCACATATAGATTATTATCAGACAAAGGGAGCTGAGAATCCAAATACACACAACATAACCGAACCGGCAACATAACGTGCATGATCCTTCATTGCACATTCACCAAAATCATGCAAGGCTGCCAGATCAATTACTCACTTCTATCAAAAAGACTTTGAAAATGACATAAATACTGTAAACTTCAATCACATGGTGAAGGTTCAGCGGGTTCGCATTCATTTCAATTTCTTATTTTGCATTTATTAAATCGCCTTATGCACTCCTAGTTTCATTTCCTTGTTTTGCATGACCGAGTACAGACATTACCGTTGCAACCATCGCTGAAATATCTCCCATGTTTGCAGGGATTATCATGGTATTATTTTCTTTGGCCAGGTTCCCGAACTCTGCTATATATTTTTCAGCAACTCTCAAATTTGCAGCAGTTTCTCCACCAGTCAAACTTAAAGATTCAGCAACTTTCTTAATACCCTCAGCTGTTGCATGAGCAACAAGTTCAATTTCTTTTGCTTGTCCTTCAGCTTCATTAATACGTTTCTGTTTCTCACCTTCTGATATTTCAATAGCCTCTTTCCTTAATCCTTCAGCACGGTTTATCCGGGATTGTCTATCACCTTCAGATGTTGCAATAGCGGCGCGCTTCTCTCTTTCAGCTTTCATCTGTTTTTCCATTGCCGCCATTACAGTTTCAGGCGGCGTTATATCTTTAATCTCATAACGCAAAACCTTAATCCCCCAATTCTGAGCAGCTTCATCAATTGCAGCAACTACTTGCTGGTTCAGGTTGTCTCGTTCTTCAAATGTTCTGTCAAGTTCAATTTTGCCAATCACTGAACGTAGTGAGGTTTGAGCAAGCTGGCTTGCTGCAACCCTATATTCATCAATGCCGTAGGAAGATAGCTTGCTGTCAATCACCTGGAGATATAGAATACCATCGACTGCAACGGATACGTTATCGCTGGTAATGCAAGCCTGTGAGGGGATGTCCATGACCTCTTCCTTAAGGGAGCGTTTGTATGTGATTTTATCAAGGAAAGGTATGAGAATATGGAAGCCTGCGCTAAGAGTCTTGATGTACTTCCCAAGCCGTTCGACAATGTATTCCGATCTTTGAGGTACAACAACGGCTGTCTTTACTAACAGAACAATGATAATTACAGCTAATATAAATAGAACAACCAATGATTCACTCATTTTCGACTCCTTATAAAAGTTTAACCCTAAAAGTGAGTCCATCTTCGGACTCTTGACTTTCTATTAGAACAGATTGCCCTTCTTCAATTGCCTCCTCTGCATTAGCCCTCCAAAAACTGCCCATAAATTTTATTTCACCCGGCAGATTAGGAGATATTGTTTTTGTAACAATTGCTGTCTTCCCAATCTTCGAATCCATGTAGTGATCATCAATGCTTTCGCGAGTCTTCCCTCTGAATATCTTTAGGCTGTATTTGCGTAGAGTAAACAGCAGAGTTAATGATGACGCCACAAATATGAATATTTGGCCCGTTAATTCGATTTCAAATAACCATGTAACTAATGCCACGATCCAACATCCAGCTGTAAAAAAGATTAAAATGAACCCTGACAGCGCTATCTCAGCAATTAGAAATGCAACACCGACAAGGAACCATATTAATGACGATGAAAGAATCATTTTATCCTCCAACAATTAAACTTTTTCCCGTTCCAGCCCTTGAAACCACTGCTTTTCCAATTCGTGGCCTAATTCCCTCGAATACTATCAGGAAATGAAAGGGATCTTCAACAAAAAAAGGGAAATCGGAAGAAACACACAGGCACAAAATATAGCGGGTGTAAAAACACGCTTTTAAGCTTCGCTAAATGCAATATCTTGACAATATCTCAGCATATCAGAATGTTAAAAAGCCTGCGATATCATCAAGTCGGGGGAATTGAGAAAACCTGACATATACATCCCGCGTCTCACGGCTCGCGCATGCCTTGGTTTCTTTAGCATACCCAAAAAAAATCAGCACCATCGAAATACTGACACCTAAAAACTGCAATTAGCTTTTAGCTATTAGCCGTTAGCTTAAAGGTCTCAAGTATTTGGATGGTCTCTACCCATATTCGAGGCATCACTTTTTGATGCTGACCTATCTCACCGTAAATGGTTGAAATTGTATTCCTAATAGCTAACGGCTAACAGCTAATAGCATCTTTTAAGTGACATAAGCCTTACACAATATCCACGAATGTGGTCAGGTCTTTGAAGTCAAACCGGATGTGCCTGCAACCACAACGAATAGGAGTTGAGCAATTTCATGCTCACCTTGTCGCGGGAGAATGTTTCTGGTATGTCCAAGGTTCGGCTGTTTTGGAAAATTGTGCTGCAAAAAAATCGTCCCACCTGTGGGGATAAATCCGCACCTACGGTTGTACCCATAGCACAACGTGGTCGAAACGATGATCAAGGCCTCATGAACCAAACAGCCTTCAAGTTCAAACGCTGAATTTCCCTTCGACATTCCTTCTTCGATATTTGTTTTTTCTAAAATTTCAAATATCTTTGGCTGGGTTTTTGGAGGGCGTCATCAGGGCAGGGGCAGGCAAAGGGGCCTGCCCCTACGATCGCATATCGTGACCGGTTCTGTGATCAGGTCAACACATTTCCAGAGCGCAGGCCATGGAAACGCCGCCGCCGCCGCATAGCGTGGCAAGTCCGAGGGTTTTACCCCTGTTTTTCATGGCATAGAGCAGGGTCGTCATGATGCGGCATCCTGTGGAACCCACCGGATGTCCCAGGCCGATGCCCGACCCGTTCACATTGGTGATTTCCCGGTTCAACCCCAGTTCTATTTCACACCCCAGGTATTGGGCCGCAAAGGCTTCATTGACTTCCATTAGTTCAAAATCTTCCAGTTTGAGATCGGGGTTTCTCTTGAAAAGATCCTTTACCGCCGGTACGGGGCTCAACCCCATAACAGAGGGATGGCATGCACCGCGACCGATGGCCTTGATCCTGGCCATGGGTTCAAGACCCAGTTCTCCGGCCTTGTCCGCGCTCATGATGATCATGGCGCTGGAACCGTCGTTAATGCCGGAAGAATTTCCCGCGGTGACCTTTCCGATTTTCGGTACAAAGGCCGAAGGCAGTTTCGTCAGTTGCTCCATGGTGATCCCGGGCCTGAAATGTTCGTCCTTATCAAAAATGACAGGGGGTTTTCCCCTTTTCCGGGGTACTTCGATGGGTACGATCTCATCCTTGAAGTCCCCTTCCAATGTTGCCCGTTCCGTGTTGTTGTGGCTTCTGAGGGCCACTTCGTCCATGGCTTCCCGGCTGATGTTGTGCAGTTGGGCGATGATCTCTGCGGTCTGGCCCATGATATAGGGTTTCCCCTTGAAGAGTTCGAGCGGCATGCCTTCTTTAACAGGGCCCTCCTCCGGATGGGGCAGCAGGTGAGAACCGCAGTGAAGGGCATGGATCATGGAATCCACAAAGACGTGATCCTGAAGCCTGCAGCCCCACCGGGCTCCGGGTACCGTGTAGGGTGCACCGGACATGTGCTCGGTACCGCCGGCCAGAATAATATCCGCCATATCGGCCTGTATCATGGCCATTCCGGACAGCACTGCTTCCATACCTGAAATGCAGACGCGGTTGATGGTGACCGCCGTAACATGGTCCGGAATGCCCGCCATGAGGGCCGAAACCCGTGCCACGTTGAGGGTATCCGCCGGTTCCAGACAACATCCGAAACGGACATCATCAATCAATGCGGGATCGATGCCTGCCCTATGAATGGCTTCCTTCATGCTGATGCTTCCGATTACAGCGGCATTTGAGTCCCTTAGTGTTCCGCCAAAGGCGCCGATGGCCGTTCTGCACGCCGAGACGATGACGACTTCTTTCATTTTTGCTCCTTTCCTGGACCGTGCTTTCAGGAATTCTTGCACGGCATAAAAATGGTTTACAGGGTTAAATCTAAATTATTTTTCTTTCCTGCATTCGGGTTAATGCGTCTTCGGTATAGCCAAGACGTTCACCATAAATCTCCCTGTTGTGTTCACCGAAACGGGGTGGAAAAGACAAGTTTTGCTTTGAATGCTCAAGCCAGGGGGTTATGTAGGGGGGGGGTGCCAGCGTGATTTTGGCGCCGGTTCTTTCGTCCTTCGAGAAGAGCAGCCGCCGCGCCACAAGGGGATCCGTCAAAACTTCGGCCAGGGTATTGATTTTGCTCGCGGGAAGGGTGATGGACTTGAATAACCGTATCAGGTCGCCTGCCGTGTGGTTGATGGTGATTTCCTCAATCAATTGATTCAATCGTTGGACATCCGCGATACGCCCTGCGTTTTTTTCATATGCCGGCGTGTTGAGAGACTTGAAAATATCCTGGGCGACCAGGGATTGCCATTGCCGGTCATTTCCAACAGCCAGATAAACAAAACCATCCCTGGTTTTGTAAACGGATACCGGACAGAAAAATTCATGGGTGTTACCCCTTCGCGTGCTTTTTTTATTGAAGCTGGCGGTAAAGGTGATGGGAACCGTTAGCCAGCTCAAGGACGATTCAAACATGGAAAGATTGATGCAGGCGCCTTTCCCTGTGGCTTCTCTCCGGTAAAGCGCCTTCATCAGCTGACCATAGGCATGTTCGCTGGTTCCCATGTCGGGCAGGGGAATGCCCAGGACCTGCGGGGCGCCTCTGGTTTCTCCGGTCATTTCCATCAATCCGCTTCTGGCCTGTAAAATGGGATCATAAGCCCCTTCGTTGCTGTCCGGTCCGAATCCGGTCACACCGAGCCATATGATGTTGGGCTTCAAGGCTTTCAGGGTTTCGTAGTCGATCCCCAGTTTTTTGTAGTTCTTAGGAAGCTGGTTGGTGGTAAATACATCAATTTTCAGTTCCCCAATGAGGCGATGGAAAATTTTCTGCCCCTCAGGTTCGGCCAGGTTCAGTGTCAGCGCCTTTTTTCCGGCATTGATGCACAAAAAATAGCTGTTCATCTGGTCTTCATTCAGGACATTTTCACCGATATGCCGATTGGGATCTCCATAAACCGGGTGCTCCAATCGAATCACCTGAACGCCATCGTGGGCAAGCCTGTAGGTTAGATACGGCAGCACGGTCGCTTGTTCCAGAGACAAAACGGTAAGATTTTTTAAAAGATCCATAGTACTCTCCCCGATATTGAAAAACCCCTTCGTATATTGGAAATTATTGGGCTATGTCAAGGAATTTCAGCCTTGTTTTTTTGGCCGGTTCTTCTGAAAGCGCCTTACGGCGCGGTTGTGTTCCTTCAATGTTTTAGAGAAATAGTGGGTGCCGTTATTTTTGGAAACAAAATAGTAGTAGTTGCCCTCCGTCGGATTCAGCACCGCTGAAATGGCGGCCAGGCCCGGATTTGCGATGGGACCGGGTGGAAGTCCTCCGATGATGTAGGTGTTGTAAGGCGTTTTGGTTTTCAAATCCTTTTTTGTGAGGTTTCCGTCAAAGTTGCAAATACCGTAAATAACCGTTGGATCACTTTCAAGCCGCATGTTTTTTTCCATGCGGTTCAGGAATACGCGGGCAATTATGGGTCTTTCTTCCGGGCAACCCGTCTCTTTTTCCACAATGGACGCAAGGGTGATGACCTGCTCCAGCGTCAAGCCCGAATCTTTTATCCGTGCCTCGAGTGGGGCGAGAATGTCCCGGAAGCGCTTGACCATCACGTCTATGACCCTGTCGGCGGTTACGTTCCGCCGAAACCGGTAGGTATCCGGATAGAGATACCCTTCCAGAGTGTCCCCGGAAAGACCCAGGTGCGCTATCAGCGATCTGTCCTTGGCGTGTTCAAGGAAAGATGCCTTATTCGAGAGACCCTTCTGCTCCAGCAAGTGGGCAATCTGGTCCAGGTTGAAGCCCTCTGGAATTGTAATGGCATGGGTAATGATTCGGCCTTCCTTGAGGGTTTCAAGAATTTTCAAAGGGGGCATGGCGTCATTGAGCCGGTATTCGCCTGTTTTGATGTGGTGGTCGTACCCCATGAAACGACCTGCCAGGCGAAACAGGGTGCTGCTCCGGATAATGTCAGCGTTTTTAAGATCCACCGCCACCTGTTTCAGCGTTGTCCCTTCCGCTACCCAAAAATTCCGGTTTTCACCTTTTTTGTTCACAGGCTGAAGTGTGTGATGTCCCCATATGGCGGTCATCAGAAAACAGAGCAGAAAGAAGAATGCCGCTCCCAACAGGATGGTTCGCATCCTCCTCCCGGAAAACCGTTTCGGTTTGAGTGTTTCGTTTGTCATGATGCCGTCAGTTCATCACGGTGAGCCCGGATTTTTTCCATGAGTGCTCTGATACCCAGGGCCGGCATGTCGCCACCGCTCAGGTTCGACAGGTTTTCAAGGAAGGCCCTGGCAGGGGGGGAGAGTTTCTGGTCTGCCAGGTAAGCGATGCTCACATCCAGAAAGAGTGTCTGGTCATGAATGGGTAAAGGGATCAAAAGGCCTTGATCGAGCTCCAGCAAAACCGCAGATTCCACCAGGAAGGCGATTCCTTCACCCCGTTGAACTTCCATTTTGATGAATTCCGTATTGCCGGTTTCCATGACGATGTTGGGTGTTTTGTTGGCACGGGCAAACAAATTGTCAATGAGATGCCGTGTTCCGGAACCCCCTTCTTTCATAATAATTCTTTCACGGGCCAGTTCTTCTGCTGAAATGGTGGTCTTACCGGCCAGGGGATGTTCAGGATGGGCGATGGCAACGATTCCTTCCCGGCTGATCGGCAGAAAGCGGACACCCGGATAACTGACGATTTTCGCAATGATGACGATTTCATTTTTCAAATCAACCAGGCTTTGAACCATGGATTGGGAACTGCCTTCATCTAAGTGGATGCGGATGTCGGAATAGCTCTGATGGAAGCGGGTCAGCAGAAAGGGCATGAAATATCGTGCATAGGTTTTGGTGGTTCCCAGTCGAAGGATGCCCCGTTTTAATTCCCGCATTTCCTCAATGGCAAACTCGATTTCTTTTTCATAGTCAAAGACATGTTTTGCGTATTCAAAAAGCGTCTGGCCCTCATCCGTTAAATAGACCCCCCGACCTTTTTTCCTGAAAAGTTTCAAACCACAGCACTCTTCCAGCAATTTAATCTGTGCTGTTACCGCCGGCTGGGTAATAAAAAGATCCCTTGCGGCCGCGGTAAAATTGAGATTCCTGGCCGCGTGGTAAAAGATGCGGAGTTGATTAAAATTCAGCATGGTTGAAAGTCTTAAGGAAGATTATTCAATGCCGTTTTTGGGCCCCGTGCATCCATAATCAGAAGTTATGAATACCATAACTATAATGCAATTGACACGATTATTTTAATGGGGGATCATGACCCCGTTTGAGATTGGTTTTCACCTGAGTGAACCCTCTCATAAACCCGGCTGTTTTTGGTTTTTTGGGCGCTATCTGTTTAATTTTAAGGAGGTATGATCTGATGAAAAGCATGAGAGATTTTATTGAACTGGCGGAAAAGGAAGGCGAGCTTAAAAGAATCACCGCAGAAGTGGACTGGAACCTTGAGTTGAGCCACATTGCCAAGCTGAATGAGGAAGCACAGGGTCCGGCGCTTCTCTTTGAGAATGTGAAGGACTATGATACCCCGGTGATCACCAGTACCTGCACCTCGGCCCAGAAACTGGCCCTCATCCTGGGGATGCCCAAAGAAACACCGCTTCCTGAAATTCTGCGTGGGTGGGTGAATATGGGCAGAAATCCCATTTCCGCCGTGACGGTAGACAAAAAAGACGCCCCCTGTAAACAGAACATCATCAAGGGTGACGATGTGGATCTTTACAAGTTTCCCGTGCCCCATTTCTTTCCCCTGGACGGCGGACGTTATATCGGCACAGCCCACTTTATCATCACCAAAGACCCTGAATCCGGCTGGGTGAACCTCGGTACCTACAGAAGCCAGTTGCTGGGCAAAAACAAAATGGGAACCCAGTTCATCAAGGGAAAACATGCGGACCAGATGCTGAAAAAATACCAGAAGATGGGCAAACCCATGCCCTGTGCCTCCATTATCGGGTGTGATCCGCTTCTGTTTATCCTGGGCGCTGCCAGGGTTTCGGCCAACATCAGCGAGTATGATGTCTATGGTTCCATTCGCGGCGAGGCTTGTGAAGTGGTTCAGGGAGAGACCGTGGATTTGCCCATCCCGGCACACGCGGAAATCGTGCTGGAAGGGGAATGCGATGCCGATAAATTCATGGACGAAGGTCCCTTCGGTGAATATACCGGATACTATTCCGGCGTGGGAACCGATCCCCGTAACTACATGGACATCAAATGCGTTACCCATCGCGATAACCCCATCATGTATTCTACCACGGTGGGCCGGGCGGTCACCGACACCCATATGGTCATGGCCCTCTCCTATGGCGCCACCCTGTGGCAGCAGTTGACCGATGAGATGAACATTCCGGGTATCAAGAGTGTGTACTGCCCGCCCGAAGGATCCGGAAGGTTCCTGGCCATTATCTCCGTGGATACCAAGTACCCCGGTCACGCCGATCAGGTGCTGACCGCCGCCATTTCAACGGAAATGGGGGCCTATGGGCTCAAGACCGTTATTGTGGTGGATGACGACATTGACGCCTGGGATATTCCCAGGGTCATGTATGCCTTGAGTTTCCGGTTCCAGCCCAATCGAAGCCAGGTCATCAAGCGGGGCCGGTCCACCCCGTTGGATCCGTCGCTGCCCATTGAGGCCAGGGAGATCACGGGCAGGTTGCTTCTGGATGCCACCATTCCCTATGAATGGAAAGACAAACCCATCCCCATCATCCTGGATCCGGATATGGTCGCGAAGGTTAAGGGCCGCTGGTCTGAGCTGGGACTTTAGTCCCTGTTTCGAGAAATCTAATCTCAGGCCCATCGCTCTCGGGCGATGGGCCTTAATTGATTTAAAATACCTGGGAGGCGACATATGAAACCGATTCGATACAAAGAAAAAATGGTGCAGGAATTCCTGGATGACGGGCACTGGACCGAAGAACTGTTCTATGACTTTTATGCCCGCAACGCGAAGGAAATGCCGGACCAGGAGGCCCTTGTGGATACCAAATACCGGGTGACCTGGGGGCAGGCCAAAAAAATGATCGATGCCATGGCCAGCGCCTGGGTGGAAATGGGCCTTGCCGGATCAGATCGTGTTATTATTCAATCTCCCAACAGCGTTTACGGATTTCTGGCGCGTGTCGCGTGTGAACGGGCCGGTCTCATATCCCTGACCGTTTACCCCTATTTGAGACAGCGCGAACTGGAGTATATGCTGGAGAAAACCCAAGCCACGGCCGTGGTGATCCCGGAAGTCTATCGCAAGTTCAATTATCTGGATATGTACAAGGATCTTCAGAAACGGTTCACCCGCTTGAAATACTTTTTCCTCTTCGATGATCAGGTCCCGGAAGGTGCGCCGGAAGGCACCTTTTCCCTGATCCAGGTGGTGGAAGACCGCATGAAAAAGCCCGTGGACGAATCGGTCCTGGACGACCGAAGGCTGGACGCCAAATGGGATGTGGCGTTGCTCACCACCACCAGCGGCACCACGGGAATCCCCAAACTGGTTGAATGGCCCACCGCTCCCAGGGTTTGTACCTCCAAAGGGAGGGTGGGTATATGGAATCTTAACAAAGACGATATCACCATGGCCATTGCGCCCCATGCGGGCGGCGCCGCCGGAACCCTCACCTATTTTGCAGCGCCCATTGCCGGTGCCAAGACCGTCATGCTGGAGGAATTTACACCGGAAGGCGCTCTCGAACTCATCGAAAAGGAAAAAGCCACGGCCATCGGCGTGGTGCCCACCCATCTGGTGCGGATGCTGGAAGCGGATTTTAATAAATATGATCTCAGTTCTTTACGCTTTATCCGCTCTGCCGGCGGGTATCTGTCCCCCCAGGTGGCGGAAGAAGCGGAAGCGGCATTCGGGGCCAGCATTACCAGTGATCTGGGAACCCAGGACAAGGGGTCGGTCTCCGGTTGCAGCGTGGAAGATTCCAAGGAGCTTCGCAGGCGGACCGTCGGCCGTATGCTGCCCGGCAACAAGGTGCGCCTTGTGGATGAAGAAGGAAATGTGGTGCCCGAAGGTGATCCGGGAATCCTCTATTTAAGAGGCCCCCACGCACCGGCCGGATATTACCGGGACGAAGAATTGACAGCCACCGTGTTCGACGAAGACGGGTGGTGTACCACCGAGGATATCGTGTGTTTCGACCAGGGTTGCCTCTGGATTATGGGTCGTGCCAAAGATATGATCATTCGCGGTGGTCAGAATATCTACCCGGCAGAAGTGGAAGGGTTGCTCAATGAGAATCCCAAAGTGGCCTCTGTGGCCATCGTGGGTTACCCTGACCGGGCCATGGGTGAGAAGTGCTGTGCCTATGTGATTCCCAAATCGGGCCAGACGTTCACCTTTGAAGAAATGGTTGAATTTCTGAAGGAAAAACAGCTCTCCATGTATAAGCTTCCCGAGCGCCTGGAAGTGGTGGATGAATTTCCGGCTGTGGGGGATTCCGGCAAGGTCAATAAAGAAACCTTGAAAACAATGATCAAGGAGAAGGTCGAGGCCGAGCAGGCCTGATGGAAAATTCATCCCGAAAAGCAGTCTTGATTATTTCCACCCTGGACACCAAAGGCGTGGAAACCCTTTACCTGAGGGACAAAATTAAATCCCTCGGGGTCAACCCCCTGCTCATGGATATCTCCATGCGGGGGAAGGGGATGTCTCCGGCGGATATCACCCCGGCCCAGGTGGCTGAAGCCGGGGGGAGCAGTCTGGAAGAGATCCATGCCTCCGGAGAACGCTCAAAAATTACGAACATTACCATCAAAGGGGCGTCTAAAATTGCCGGAGACCTATTTTCAAAGGGCAAACTGGATGGGGTGATTGCCATGGGGGGCTCCACCGGGTCGCTAATGGCCACCGAAGTCATGCGGTCTCTCCCCTTTGGCGTTCCCAAACTCATGATTTCCTCCACGGCGGCCCTGCCCGGGCTGTCCACGCGGTATATCGGCACAGGGGACATTACACTCTTTCATTCAGTGATTGAAATTTCCGGTGTTACGGATCTTCTGAAGAATGTCATGGATCGAGCTGCCTGTGCCTTGGCCGGAATGGTTCAGGGTGAGGTCACTTCATCTAAAGCCGAAGCCGCCAAAGCCATCGCCATGACCATGCTGGGGCCATGCGAACAATGTGCCAGTTCCGTCAGGAAAATCCTGGAAGGGTCGGGTTACCAGGTAACCGGGTTTTCAGCGGCCGGCATCAGTGATCGGGCCATGGAAGAAATGATGGCTGCCGGGTTGTTTCAGGGGGTGATTGATTTGGCCCCGGGAGGTGTCGGCGAGCATCTTTTCGGTTTCATGCGGGATGCGGGTCCCCATCGTATGGAAGCGGCTGGAAATGCGGGTGTGCCACAGATCATTTCCACTTGCAGTGTAAACCATATGACCCCTTCCAAACGCAAATACAAACCCGAATACCATGATCGGCCAAAATATGACCTGGACAAACTGAGAACCTGGATCCGGCTTTCCGCCGATGAACTGAAACAGGTGGCGGCGGTATTTGCGGAAAAACTGAACCGAGCAAAAGGGCCGGTTTGCGTGATGCTGCCGCTCAAGGGCTGGTCTTCGGTGGATTATCCGGGGAATGCGACCTTCAATCCGGAAGAGGACCGGGTGTTTAATGAGGTGCTTCAGGAGAAGCTCAATCCGGACATTACCGTTATGGAAGTGGATGCCAATATGGAGGATGCGGCGTTTGCCGACGCGGTGGCAGAGGCTGCATTGAAGATTTTTTAAGGGTGTTAACCATGAAAAAAAGACTGGTTGTGGGTATTTCGGGTGCAAGTGGCGTCATATACGGCGTAAGGATGCTGGGTCTGCTCAAAGAAACGGACTTTGAAACCCATCTCATTATCTCCGATTCAGGCAGACGGAACATCGAGATTGAAACGGATTTCAAGGCGGGTGATGTGGAGGCCATGGCCGACCATGTCTATGAAGACCGGGATGTGGGGGCGGCACTGGCCAGCGGGTCCTTTTTGACCTGCGGTATGGTGGTGGCGCCCTGCACCATTAAGACCCTTTCGGGGATTGCCAACTCCTACACCAACAACCTGCTGGTAAGGGCTGCGGATGTAAACCTGAAAGAGGGTCGAAAACTGGTTCTGATGGTCAGGGAAACCCCCCTCCATAAGGGTCATCTCAGGTTGATGACCATGGCGGCGGATATGGGGGCCCATATTCTGCCGCCCGTTCCCTCTTTTTATCATCAACCCAAAACCCTTCAGGATATTATCGATCAAAGCATCGGCAAGGTTTTTGACTACCTGGGCATTGAGCACGAATTGTTCAGGCGGTGGGAGGGGTGAAGATTTGAAACTTGAAACCTGAAACTTGAAATGTTATTTCTCGTTCCCAGACAATTCGCAACTTGTAAAAAATCAGGAGGGAAAAATGCTTTTACCAAAATTTCAATTCCATGAGCCTGCAACGGTCGAAGAGGCCTGCCGGATCCTTGGGGAGCTGGGCGAAAAGGCGAAAACCCTTGCCGGCGGTACGGATTTGTTCGTCAACATGAAAAAGAAAGTGCTGGCGCCGGAACATGTGGTATCACTTGATCGGATCGAATCGCTGGCTGAACTGGGGTTTTCTAATGGAACACTGCGGATCGGTGCCTGCGCCAAAGCCGTGGAAATTGCTGAATCCGATGTGGTCAAAAATGACTTTCCGGCTTTGCAGGAAGGGGCAAGCAAACTGGGATCCCCCCTTATCCGGAATCTGGCCACTGTGGGCGGAAACCTGGTGAGCGCGAGACCGGCTGCGGATTTTCCACCGCCGCTGATGGCTTACGGCGCAAAGGTTGTTCTCAGAAGCGGCAACGGGGAGCGCACTGTGGCATTGGCGGATTTTATTGAGGCCCCCGGCCAAACAGTGCTTGCTGCTGATGAAATTCTTGAATCCATACTTCTGGAAAAGCCGGAAGCCCATTCCGGAAGCGCTTATCTCAAGCTGGGTATACGGGAAGCTCTGGAGATTTCTCTGGTTAACGTGGCCGTTTGTATGGCCACGGAAGGGGCTGATGGCCCCATAAAGGCCGCACGGGTTGTGATGGGTTCCGTGGGGCCCACCCCCCTTATATCTGCATCCGCTGAAAAAACCCTTTTGGGAAAAAAACCTTCCGAAGCCCTTTTCCTGGCCGCGGGAGAAGCCGCAGCCATGGACAGTCGGCCAATAGATGATTTCAGGGCATCCGCTGATTACAAGCGTGCTATGGTCAAAGAATTGACCCGAAGGGCTTTGGCCCGGGCCTATGACCGTGCGCGAACTGAATAGATGATCGCTTTGGAAAATGATTCAAGCGACTCACCCATGGAAAAATTGCGATCAGCAGAAAAAAATAGGGAGAATTACCATGAAAAAGATGATCTGCCTTACCATAAACGGCAAGGAATATGAGTTGGCCGCGGCGCCTAATATGACCCTGGCGGACCTTCTCAGGGAAGAACTTTTATTGACGGGCACAAAAAAGGGATGTGAGCTGGGAGATTGCGGGACATGCACCGTGATTATGAACGGCAAAGCGGTTAATTCCTGTCTGGTCCTTGCGGTCCAGGCGTCCGGCAAGGAGATTACCACTGTGGAGGGTCTCGAGACCGATGAAGGATTGCACCCCCTGCAGGAGAAGTTTATTGAAAACGGCGCCATTCAGTGCGGGTTTTGTACATCCGGCATGTTGCTCAGCGCTAAAACGCTTCTGGATAAAAACCCGAAACCGGATGAACTGGAGATCCGCACCGCCATATCCGGTAACCTCTGCAGATGTACCGGATATCAGAAGATTGTGGAGTCCATCAAAGATGTGAGTGAAGGGAGATAGGAAATGACCGAATATCATGTAATCAATGGACGCGCGCCCCGGTTGGATGCACCTGCCAAGGCCACCGGGCGTGCCATGTATGTGGATGACATCAAGCTTCCGGGCATGCTATACGGTGCCATATTGCAGAGCCCCCTGGCACATGCCGGGATACTCAATATTGATACTTCCAAAGCCCTGAAACTGCCCGGGGTAAAATCGGTTTTGACGGCTGAAGATGCGGGGATGGTGCATTACGGCGTCAGCCCCGCCAGGTACGATGAAACGCTTTTTGTAAAGGATCGGGTACGTTATATCGGTGATGAAATTGCCGCTGTTGCCGCGGTGGATCTGGAAACCGCTCTGGAAGCCGTATCCCTGATCGACGTGGAATATGAGGAACTGCCGGCGGTGTTTACCATGGAAGAAGCCATGGCTGAAGGGGCGCCCCAGATCCACGATAAGTATCCCGGAAACATGTGTGCGGAAGTCCACCAGGAATTTGGAAATGTGGAAGAAGCCTTTGCTCAGTGCGACCTCATTCGGACCGACACGTTCCTGAATAAGAGACAGGACGGTGCGTTTCTGGAGCCGAACGGCGTTGTGGCGGATTTTGACCGAAATGGATATTTGACACTACACACATCCACCCAGTCACCCCATTATGTCATGCGCATCATCGCCATGGTACTGAGCCTTCCAGTGGGCAAGGTTCGGGTAGTGAAGCCATATGTGGGTGGCGGTTTCGGACCCAAGGCCGCGACCAATTCCATTGAATTGGCATCATGTCTGCTTTCCATGAAGACCGGTAAACCGGTAAAAATGAATTTTACGCGGGAACAGGTCTTCCTGTTTTCCAGGGCCAGACATCAGTTCAAGCACACCCTGACCACCGGCGTTAAGAAAGACGGTACTCTCATGGCCCTGACCAACGAATGTTATCTGGAAGGGGGGGCGTACGCCAGTTTCGGCATTGCCACCGTTTATTATGCGGGCTCCCTCCTGGGTGCCCCTTACCGACTGCCCAATATGAAGTATGACGGTTATCGGTTGTACACCAATCGACCTGCCTGCGGCGCTCAACGAGGCCATGGTGGTGTGGCGGCCCGGGCTGCCTGGGAACAGCAGATTGATTTTATCGCCGAAGAATTGGGTATGGATCCCGTTGAGATCAGAATGAAAAATTCCATGGAAGCGGGGGATATCACTTGCAACGACTTCAATACCAGCAGTTTCGGTATGAAAGACTGTATTGAGGCGGTGAAGGAAGAGTCTAACTGGAGTGAGAAAAAGGGGAAAATGCCCGAAGGTAAAGGGATCGGTATTGCCACGGGGTTTTTCGTGTCGGGTGCCGGGTATCCCATTTACCGTTCGGAAACGGCCCATTCTACGGTGGTCATTAAGCTGAACGAGGACGGGGGCACGGCCCATGTGCTCACCGGAAGCGCGGAAATCGGACAGGGCTCCGATACGGCCATGGCCATGATTGCCGCCGAGGCTCTGGGCGTGCCGTTGGATTGCATTAAAGTCTCTTCCGGCGACACGGACTTCAGCGTTGATCTGGGAGCCTATTCCAGCCGCCAGACCCTCATGACGGGGCATGCCACTAAGAATGCCGCGGAAGACCTGAAAGGCCAGGTACTGGATGTTTTAGGTGAAAAGCTGAAAGTGCCGGTGGACCAGATGGACATTAAGAACGGATTCGTTGTATTTAAGGGAGAAGTACCTGATTTTACGTCCATTCGAACCATTTATGCCAAGGAACATCGGGGCTTTTTCGACAACCCGGATTCGGATGAACCGCTCACTTTTAAAGAGGCTGCCCGGATGGCCTTTCTGGCCCGGGGGTCCATGGTAGGCACCGGCAGTTATAAGCCGGGCGATCTGGGCGGTAAATTCAAAGGCGCCGCCGTGGGTACGTCTCCGGCCTATGGTCCGTCCGCCCAGGTGGTGGAAGTCACCGTGGATAAGGGTACGGGCAAGATTACCATCGATCGGATGACCGATGCCCATGACTGCGGTTTCGCCATCAACCGGACTTCCGTGGAAGCACAGATGCAGGGATCCCTCTCCATGGGCGTGGGCGAGGCCATGTATGAGGAAGTGAAATTTGACGATAAGGGTAAAATCCTGAATGCGAACCTGGGTGAGTATAAGATTGCAACCGCCCTGGATATGCCCAATGTGGATACCATCATTGTGGAAAGCAATGAGCCCAACGGTCCTTTCGGGGCCAAAGAGGTGGGGGAAGGGGCCATCATGCCCACCATCCCCGCTATCCTGAATGCATTATACGATGCCACCGGCGTACGGATTCAGGAGTTGCCCCTGACGCCCGAACGGGTTTTCAAGGCCATTCAGGAGAAGGAAGAAAGGGAAAAATAGAAAAAAATCAAAAGGGTGCAGGGGGCAGTGATCAGGGGACAGGATGAGATTTGAAATGGATTTTTCTGCACCCTGTCAGCTGCACCCAAAAACACAGGTTCAAAAATGTCAACCCATTTATCCCCCGAAGAAGCCCTTCGGTACCATCGGCAGGTGATCCTTCCCCAGATCGGCGAGGAAGGTCAGAAGAGGCTTCAAGGATCACGGATCTTTGTAGCGGGCCTGGGGGGCTTGGGGTCTATTTCAGCATATTATCTTGCTGCGGCGGGAATAGGTCAGCTTCGGGCGGTGGATAAGGACCGGGTGGAGTTGGGGAACTTGAACCGGCAGTTGTTGCACTTTACAGGTGATATTGGTGAATTTAAAGCAGAATCTGCAAAAAGAAAACTTCAAAGTTTGAATCCCCATTGCCGGGTTGAGGCGCTCCGTGAGACGATCAGCGAGGATAACGGAGATCTGTTGGTTGGAGATGCCCATCTGATTGTGGATGGAACGGATAATTTGAAGACACGAAAGATTTTAAATCGTGTGTCCCTCAGGAAAAAGATTCCCTTTGTCTTCGGCGGTGTGGATGGATTGACGGGCATGGCCACCACATTTATTCCAGGTGTGACCCCTTGTTTTGAATGTCTTTTCCCCCATGGGACCCCCGATAAGGGCCCTCCGGGGGTTTTGGGTCCCTTGCCGGGAATCATTGGGTCCCTTCAGGCCCTGGCGGCCATTAACTTTCTGGTGGGAGTTAACAGTGGTTTGCTCACGGGCCGAATGTTATATGTGGATGGTGCTACCATGAATTTTAAGATGATTGAAATGGGAAGGAATTCCCGATGCCGTGTGTGCGGCGCCGATTTATGATAAGGAGAATTTTCTCATGAATGAAGACGCCGAAAAAATCGAAGTGACCCTTAATGGTTTTAAAGAAAAGGTCACCCAAGGATCCTCCATTACCCAATTGATTCTGGAATATGACGAAATGGAGTCTGCCATGATGGTAGAGCAGAACGGACGGTTCGTTTATCCCCAGGATTATGATACCACTCTCCCTGAGACTGGAGACGTTCTGGAATTTATTCATCCGGATTTTGGCGGTTAATCCTGTCCTCAATTTTGATTCCTGAAAAATAATACCGGTTTCCATTTATTACCTTTCATAAAAGCATTCCAATCTTGACAAACTCATAAAAAATGGTACTCATTGATGAAGGCGCCCCGGGTCCGGTCGGGAAAAAATTCAGGAGGGAGAAACACCTATGAAGAAAGCAACTGCTTTGAGGGTATTCAGATGGATTCTGCTGGCAGGTTTTGCGGGATTATTTTTTCAAGGACAGGTATGGGGCGGCGCCATCAAAGATACGGAATCCGCGTCTCACGCGGATACGGCGGCCATTCCGGTGGTGGTGAAAACCTACGATTTTCCGGGGGTCAAGATTGTTCAGTTTAACCTTGCGGTCCTGAGCCAGTATTCCTATATGGTCGTCAGCGGAAAGGATGTGTTGGTGGTGGATCCGGCCCGAGATATCGGGGCCTATCTGGAACTGGCCAAAAAAGAAGGATGGACCATCAAAGGGATTTTCTTGACGCACTCCAACGCGGACTTTGTGGCGGGGCACATTGAGCTTTCAAAGGCCCTTGGGTGCCCCATCTATCAGAGCAAAGAGAGCGGGGCCCTTTACAAGATCCATGGGCTTTCAGACGGAGAGACCATCCCCTGGGGCGAGGCCACTCTTAAGTTCCTGGATACCCCCGGTCACACCCCGGACGGTACAAGCCTTCTGGTGTACGGCAAGGATGACAAAAAAACGCCCAGAGCCATTCTTACCGGTGACACTCTTTTTGTGGGCTCCATCGGACGACCGGATTTGATGGGGGGCGCCATGGCCGCAGCAACCCTTGCGGGCATGGGTTATGACTCCTGGACCCAAAAGCTTTCCAAACTCGATGACAGTGTTGTGGTGCTGCCCGGCCACGGTGCCGGATCCCTTTGCGGCGCACATCTGCGGGATGAACCCTCCTCCACCATCGGTATTGAACGGGCCACCAACCCCTACCTTCAGCATAAGAGCCGCAATGATTTTATCACCGCGGTGCTGGAAGGGTTGCCCGAAGCCCCGCAATATTTCAAGCACAATGCCAAAATGAACCGTGAGGGTCCCCCTCCCGTGAACTGGAATGCCCCCGCGCCTGAAAAGCCGCCCCTTGATCCATCCCTTTCGGACACCACCCGTTTTTACGTGGTGGATTTGCGCGATGCGGAAAGTTTTGCCGCCGGACATATTCCCAACGCGGTCAACATCGGACTGCGCGGTCGCCTGGAGACCTGGGTGGGGATCATGGTTCCCTGGGGCAGCAATCTCATTTTGTGCGGAAGTCCGGAGGAAGTGAAAGAAGCACGCAATCGCCTTCACAGGGTCGGCTATGAGGTGACCGGTGCCTTATCTTTTGAAGACTGGTCGACGGCAAAACAATCCGTGAATAAAAATGAGTCCATTTCTCCCCGGGAACTCCACAAGCGCGTGCAGGACGGTACGGCCCCGGTGATCGTGGATGTTCGATTGCCCAATGAATGGATGGGGCTTCGCATCGGAAACGTGTTGAACCTGCCGCTCAGTCATCTGAGCGAAATGGCTTTTAAACTTGACCCGGGCATCCCCGTGGTTACGGTATGCAACTCCGCCTACCGCAGCAGCATGGGGATCGGTCTTCTGGAGCGAAAAGGCTTTAAAAAGGTGGCCGGCATGGAGGGCGGCGGAGAGGCCTGGATTCAGGCAGGTCTCCCCGTGATTCAGTCGGCTGCATCGGGGGAGGCGGCTTCGGCGCCACCCAAACGGGTCATTAAACTGCCGGACATGATCGAACCGGCCCAGCTCAAGCGTATGCTCATGGACCTTCCCGGTACTTTTGATCTGGTGGATATCCGGCCTGCCGGGCATTTTCAGGACTACAACCTGCCGGGTGCCCGAAATGTGGATCTGGCCGACCTGATCAGCAATCCTGTTTATCTCACCGGAGCGGGGCCGCTTGTGATCGTGGACCGTGACGGCTCCCTGGCCATGGCGGCAGGCGGCATTCTGGCGCAGAAAACCGAACGGCCCATCAAGGTGCTTTATGGTGGGCTCAATGCATACTGGCACATGGAGGTGGTGGGCAAGGGCACGCTTCCCAAAGCGGTGCTCAGTACTCCCAAGGCTGCCGCCGCACCCGCAACGGTTCCGCTCGTACCGGTGCCGGTTCAACCTGTACCCAAAAAAGTCGATCCCCCCAGACAGAAAAGTGCGGGGTGCTGATTATGGAAGAAAACGCTACACCTCAAGCGAAGACCTCGAAGGCGCTCCTGAACCCTTACGTTGCCGGGCTCCTTTTGGGGGCAACCCTTCTGGCGGCCTATCTGATTCTCGGCACCGGGTTGGGTGCCTCAGGGGCCATTGCCCGTCTGGGCGCCCATCTGGAACTTCAGCTGGCCCCGGCGAGAACCCTGGCCGGTGACTACTTCGGGCGATGGGGCGATCAACCCCTGAAATACTACCTGGTGTTCATGGTGGCGGGGGTGTTTCTGGGTGGCCTGGTTTCGGCATTTCTGGGCAGACGCTTTGCCGTCAAAATTGAACGCGGGGCCAAATGCGCCAGGCAAAAGCGGCTGCTGTTGGCCCTGTCGGGCGGAATCATGGCCGGATTTGCGGCCCGTCTCGCAAACGGATGTACGTCAGGGCAGGCCCTGTCCGGAAGCGCCCTGCTGTTGACGGGAAGTCTGATCTTTCTCATCTGCATGTTTGGAGGCGGGTACCTGACCGCCTGGTTCGTAAGGGGGCAGTGGGATGATTGAGACCTTTTTTAAAGCCGGAACACTCAATTCACCCGCCGCTTTTCTGGCGAGCCTGCTGATCGGCATCGCTTTCGGCGTGGCGCTCGAAAAGGCGGGATTCGGCAGTTCCCGGCGTCTGGCCGGCATCTTCTACTTCAGGGACATGACCGTGCTGAAGGTGATGTTTACGGCAGTGGTTTTCGCCATGCTCGGCATTTGCTATGCCCGGGCCTTTGGCTGGGTAACCCTTGATAATGTCTATTTTCTCCATACCGTTTACGGGGCTCAGATTGTAGGCGGCCTGATTTTCGGGGCGGGTTTTGTCATGAGCGGCTGGTGCCCCGGCACGGGTGCTGTGGGGCTGGCTTCCGGCAAGATCGACGCCCTGGTCTTTCTCCTGGGGGCCGTGGGTGGCAGCATGCTGTACAACGAGCTGCATCCTATCCTGGCACCCGTCTTTGACGGTGACCGAGGGGTTGTTTTCGCCTACGAAACCTTTGGTGTCTCGGAAGCCCGTTTCGCCTTTTCCTTTACGGTGATTGCCGTGTTGTGTTTCTGGGGATCGGAATATCTGGAAAAGAAGCGGCAGGGTCGGGGAAATCTGTGGGGTACGCCGTTTTTAGCCGTATTCAGTGCGGTGCTGATCGTGGCCGCCTCCGGACTGTTCGCGTTAGAGGGATACGAAGAAAGACCCGCGCCGCGTTCAGCCATGCCCGTCAAGGAGACAATGTCGCTTCAAGCGGTGCAGGCGGTCCCGGATCACATGGGTCCTCGGGACCTGGCGGACCGCATGCTTTCAGGCGCCCCGTTCCTTAAGCTGGTTGACATCCGCACGCCGGAAGAATTTGAACAATTCCATATCCGATCCGCTGTCAACCTGCAGGTGGAGGATTTGGCGCAGGTTCTTTTACCCCATAAGAACAAGGGACTCGTCATGCTCTATTCAAACGGCACGGACCGTGGGGCCCAAGCGCGCGATGACCTGTTTCGACAGGGATTCAAGAACGTCTCTTTCCTGACCGGCGGCCTGGAGGGTTTCCTGAATGTTTGTCTGAAACCGGTCTCGTTACGAACGGCGCCGGTTACGCCCGATGCGGCAGCGAAAATCAATGCCTGGCGGGCCTTTTTTCTCGTTTCTTAAGATCCTGCGCCCGCTCCCGCAAAGAGCAGTACCTTTATCACCTCGTTCATCTTGTTCCTGAGGCTCGAAAGATAGATGTCCAGGGTGCTGGAAATGGCGTCTCGAAGGGTTTCAAAGTTAACTTGACGGACAATCTTAACTTTTCTTATATTGAAACTCATTATGTTCTTGCTCAATAAGCGTACTTCGAGGTTCAATTGAAATTGTGGCGGGAAAGCTGATGTCAGAGAAAAAAAACGTGGTCGAGCGGGTTGCTTTTGTAGATGACGAGGAAATTGTTCTGGGAACCTTGTTTCGGATTTTTGAGAAGGAGCCCTATGAGGTTTTTACATTTGATACGCCTTCAAGAGCGATCATGGCCATGGAGCTCCAGCCGTTTTCCGTGGTGGTGTCGGACCAGATGATGCCGGAAATGGATGGCACTGCATTTCTTGCCCAGGTGCGTGAGAGATGGCCGGATACTGTGCGCATTCTGATGACCGGGTATGCGGAGACGGAGACGGTCATCAAGGCCATTAATGAAGGCAGCGTTTTTCGCTTTGTCAGCAAGCCATGGGAAATTCGCGAGTTGAGACAGATTGTGAAGGATGCCGTCGATCAGTACCGCCTTGTCAATGAGCACCGTGAGTTGACACGGTTGACGGAGGAACAGAACCGGGAACTACTCGAGTTGAACCAGGACCTGGAAAAAAGAGTTCGGAATAGAACGCAACAATTGAGGAACAACGAGGAGGAGCTCAAGAAAACCCTGGCCCAACTCCGTTCATCTCTGGAGGCAACCATACAGGCCCTGGCCTTGACGGCGGAAGCCAGGGATCCTTATACGGCGGGGCACCAGCGCCGGGTTGCCGATTTGTCGAGGGCCATCGCGCAGAAAATGGGCCTTCCCCGGGATCAGGTGGATGGTGTCCGTATGGCGAGTTCAATCCATGATCTCGGGAAGATCTATGTGCCTTCGGAAATCCTGAATAAACCGGGTAAAATCAGGGAAAACGAATTTGAACTGGTGAAGTCGCATCCGCAGGTGGGCTATGAGATATTGAAAACCATTGATTTCCCATGGCCCGTGGCCGAGATCGTACTTCAGCATCACGAACGTATGGATGGTTCAGGCTATCCAAATGGGCTTAAAGGCGATGAAATTTTGCTGGAGGCCAGAATCGTGGCGGTTGCGGATGTGGTGGAGAGCATGTCCTCCCACAGGCCCTATCGTCCCGCTTTGGGGATTGAAAAAGCCCTGGAAGAAATCATGGCCGGCCGCGGAAGACACTATGATGAAAGGGTGGTGGATGCCTGCCTGTCGGTTTTTAATGAGGATGGGTATACCCTTCAGTAGTACCTCATATCTAGTGTCTCATGAAATAGTTGGACACATCCCGACTTACATTCCGAATAAAGGCGCCTCTGTGTCTCCCTGAAATGAAAACCGTCAGAATGAATTTCCGACCATTTGGCAGTACCACAATGCCGGCGTCGTGAAACGTGTCGGAGGTGGTACCGGTTTTAGAAAAGACCTCGGCCCCCTTCGGTGCCCCACCCGCGACCCTCATTCGCTGATAGGACTGATTTCTGACGTTTCGAACCATCAGTCCACACATGGCATTACAGCTGTCAGGATCCACCAGGGCGTCAGCGGCCAGGATCTGCAGAAACCTGGCGGCGGCCACCGCTGTCATGGAATTCCGATTGACCCAGGGACCCGAAGGTTTTCCGTTTCTCAAAAACTGTTTTTCACCTGGCGGTATGGGTGAGCCCCATGTCTTCTGGCAGGCGTTGATGTGATCAATTCCCAGGGATCGCAACCAGCGATTACACCCATTCCGTTTATAGGCAAATTCCCTGTAGGCTTCGGGTGATCTGAGTTTGCCCCCTGATGTTCCGCTCCATAAATCAACAATCCAGGCCGTGGCCGTGTTGCTGGAAGGGTGTATCATCTGATAGAGTTTCCTGTGAACCCGGGGTGTGATTTTGAGTGTTCCTTCCCTGGCCAGGTGATAGACATAGCCCATATATATCATTTTGATGACGCTTGAGGGATAAACGGGTTCACGGCCATTGTATTGCGCCAGGCGGGGTTTATCAGGATTTGCCGGATCAATGAGCGCCAGGTGCACCTGATCGGATGCGAGGCCGGTTTGTTTTTTTAGGTTTCGGGCCACGATTTTATCCAGTACATCCTGGAGTTGTTTTGAAACAATGGGCTGCGGGGGAAGGGGGATGCGTTGCTCCGTACCGCAATGAGCATTGTAGACGGTTGATGATAACAGGAAAACGAGCAAAATGGTCCCCATCACCAATTGGCTGCTACGGCAGTGGTATTGAACGTTTTTGAATTCCGCGAATTTAAATGATAATATGAGTGCATGCCACATGATGGTTCCTTTTTTTTGTTTTCTTTTTGTAACACCCTTTATTGAGAAATTCAAGTTAGGAGCACGATGCATCGTGCCCCTACAAAAAAATGGATTGACCTGAAGCATGGAAAATGGTTAATCTTTCACAAAAATAAATCCGCATGGAAAGGAATCGTATATGAAGAAATGCCTCGGCATGTTTTACAGTATCCTGTTGGTCGTTTTTTTTATGGGTGGACTTTCCGGATGTTCAGATGAAACAGTATCCAAGGATGTCAGTTCCATCAAATCAAGGCTTGAAAAGATCGAGGACAGGCTTGCAAACATTGAAAAATCTTCGAAAAGGGTAGGGCTTCTGGAAGTGGAGTTCCAAAAAGTCCAACAATCCATGGAAGCCTGGGAGCGGGCGATTACCGCACGTCTTGCGCCGGTTTCAAAGAAGAAAGCCGGAAGCCGGACCAAGGTGACGGCGACCCGGAAGAAAGGTAAAAGCAAAACCTATGTTGTGGCGAAGGGTGACAGTCTGTTTCGTATTGCGCAGAAACACGATATGACCGTTGATCAGTTGTGTAAATTAAACAAAATTACCACAAAAACAGTTTTGCACCCTGGGGGAAAACTCCTTGTTTTTTCCGACTAAAATCCGTGAAGTGCCCTTTTGAGTGAGCATTCACCGTCCTAATTGATAAGTTTTTGAAAGGGGGATACAAATGGATAAGGTTGACGTCAAGTTTGGTGAGTGGATTGAGAAGGGGTTCAACCTGTACAAGGAAAATTTCGGTATCCTTGTGCTGGTCTCCCTGATTGCCGTAATTGTCAGCGCCATTACGGTAGGGGTCCTTGCCGGGCCCATGGCCGCAGGTGTTCTTCTCATCGTCTTTCAGTTGCATGACCGAAAGGAACCGAAACCCGAGGCTGGGACCCTTCTGAAGGGTTTTGATTTTTTTCTGAACAGTTTCCTTTTTTTCATTGTTTGGGGGGTTGCTGTCTTTGTGGTAAGCCTTATCCTGGGCCTCGTTCCCTGCATCGGTCAACTGGCTTCCCTGTTTGTTGTTTTCGTGGCCCATGCGCTGTTGATGTTCGGCCTTTTTTTAATTGTAGACAGAAAAATGGAGTTCTGGCCGGCTTCTGTTGAGAGCTTCAACATGGTGAAGCGCAACTTCTGGCCTTTTTTGGGTTTTTCCGTTGTATCCAACCTGATTGGGAGCATCGGGGCGGTCGCTTGCGGTATCGGCGTTGTTTTTACATTGCCCATACAGGTTTGTATCCTCACCGTGGCATACCGGGAAATTTTTGACAACCAGGCAATTGAACCTCTGGATTCCTGATGAGCTGAAATGGATATCAGGGCCGGGCGTTTCAGCCCAATGAAAGAAAAATCCCTGTTTCCGGAATGGACCAGGCCCGATTCCTACTGGGATGTGGTGGTGGCACATCTGCCCATCGCCTTGTTGGCCGGGTTGGGATTGTTTTTACCCACCTGGGTTTTCTACCATGACCTTCCTCTCATGAAATGCACCTTCCGGTATGTGACCGGGTTTCCGTGCCCGTTTTGTGGGTTTACTCGGTCTCTCTGGTCCATTTCAGCGGGTGAGTGGTATTTTGCGGTGCGCAATTGTCCCCTCTCACTGGGGATATATGGTTTGATGGTCATCTTTTTTGCCTGGCATTCCACCGCACTTCTGTTGGGGATCAGAATGAAATCCGGATTATACCAGCTCTGTAAATCGGTTTGTACCTGGTGGGTTGTTGGTGCCATGTTTTTCTTAAATTGGGTGTATCGAATCGGTTTTGGACTGACATAGCGAAGCTTTTTTTGAAAATTTTGGAGATTCTAAATAGATGACCGAAGAAGAAAATCAGGAAATTAAGTTGCCTCGTCCCTTGGAGGGGATACAAGTAGTGGAATACGGCCTTTTTCATGCCGGGCCGGGGGCCGGGGCGATTCTGGGGGATCTTGGCGCTGAAGTGATCAAAATTGAGCCTAAGGACGGAGACCCTGAACGGTACTGGACGAGGCTGGGACAGCTGGACCTCGCACTTCCAAATGGCGAGAGCGCCATGTTTCAGTCGTCCAATCGCAATAAAAAGGGAATAGGCGTGGATATTCAGAACCCCATGGGTCGGGATGTCTTCAATCGGCTGATCCGAAACGCCGATGTTTTTCTGACCAATATCAGGAAGAGCACCAAAGCAAAACTGAAAATCGATTATGCATCTTTGTCTTCGGTGAACCCCTCACTGATTCATGCCAATGTGTCCGGATATGGCCCGAATGGCCCCATGAGCGATCTGGGCGCTTTTGATCCTTTGGGATTGGCCCGTTCGGGTATGATGTTTGTCTCCGGGACCGATGAGCCGCTCCTGATGCATATCGGTATTCTGGATCAGGCCACTTCCATTGCTTTGAGCCACGCCATTATTACGGCGTTGTTTGTACGTGAGCGAAAAGGGATGGGGCAGGAAGTTCACGTTTCGCTTTTTGGAACGGCGCAATGGCTCATGCACCCGACCCTTATGATCGGAAATATTCTCTCCGTGGAACCTGTCATACATGTGGACCGAAAAAATCATTCCCCTTTACGAAATTTTTTCCGTTGCGGGGACGGGGAATGGATTATCGGTGCCCATCATCCGGAAGAAAAATATTGGGCTACTTTTTGTGAGGCCACCGGGCAGTCTAGACTGATTTCCGACCCCCGTTATGCGACCCTTGAGGCAAGGGCTGCCAACAGTGCCGCACTGATGGAGCACTTTGACCAAATTTTTATCTCCAAGGCCCGGGATGAGTGGATGGATATATTCCTCGCCCGGGGCCTCATGTTTTGCTCAATCCAGCACGCCGGCGAGGTCAAAAATGATCCCCAGGCCCGGGCCAATGGTTATGTGATGGACTTTGAGCATCCGTCACTGGGGACAATTCAGATTCCCGGATATCCGATTCACTTCAGCGCGTGCACAGCCGGAACGCGAACCTCGTCACCCGGACTGGGTGAACATACGAAAATTGTTCTTTCGGAAAATGGGTATACGGAATCCGAAATCCAAGGGTTTATGTCCGCCGGTGCCATCTTCTGAACCGCATCCTCTTCTCAACCTTCATATTATAAAATCCTAACCCCATTTCGGAGATGAAAAAAACCCTTGACATTAAAACATTTGTTTAATACATACGTTCGTATTGAATGGAGGTTTGGACGGTATGGCTGGGACCCCAAAGGTCAATATTTCAAAAGAGCGGATTTTGTGCGAAGCTGAAGCCCTATTTGCGGAGCGAGGCTTTTATGCGGTGACCGTTCGAGAAATAACTCAGGCGGCCCGTTGTAATCTGGCCGCTGTGAATTATCACTTTGGAAATAAGCAAAACCTTTATATGGAGGTTTTCAGATGCCTCTGGAAACCCAGGGCCATGCGGGTTTTGGCCCGTTTCGAGAGAGTGCTCGAAGCCCAAAAGGAAGTGACGCTGCAAGGCATTGTTCAGGCGGTTGCAGAAGCGTTTATCAAAGGACCGCTTTCAGACGAAGAACGGCTGCGCCACGCCCAATTGCTGATTCGGGAAATGGCAAGGCCCACGGAGGCTTTTGAAATGGTTATTGGAGAGGTGATCGGGCCATTTCAGCAAAAACTGGTAGAACTGATCCGTCCTTTCATGGCCCGGGAAATGGGTCGGGTGGCCTTGTTGCTCCATATTCAGAGCATTATCAGCATGGTCACCCATTTCAATTTTGCCAGAAATTCGGTGATGCGGATTACGGGCATGAAATATGACGATCGGTTCACGGATGAACTGGTTAAACATGTGGTTCAATTCAGTCTCAGCGGTTTGAGCGGCACCGGGGAAGGAGACGTTCCATGAGGCCATCCGGGGCGTTTTGCGGGTTATTGGCGGTTTTCTGTTTATGGACGGCCGGGTGCATGAAAATGGGTCCGGATTTCAAGAAACCCGATCTTCAACTGGCCCAGCCGGAGAAGTTTCAGTATCGGCCCGGAAAAGCGACCGTCGTTGTGCCGGAAGACCGGTGGTGGGAGGTGTTCGGTGACCCGGAAATCAATGGGCTGGTGGAAAAGGTGCTGAAGAACAATCCGAATCTTCAGCAGGCTGCGGCACGCATTCTCGAATTGCAATACCAGGTGATCCAGACCCGGGCGGACCGTTTTCCAAGCTTGGGTTTACAGGCCGGCGCGCAACGGCAACATGAACCGGAATCGACGTTCGGCCCGGGAGTCCCCATCGGCGGAACCGTCAGCCGGTATGGTTTTTCCCTGCCGGCATCCTATGAAATGGATCTGTGGGGGAAATATGCGCGGGCCGAGGAATCCTCACGGGCGCAATTGCTGCAGGAAGAAGAAAATCGTTTGACCCTGTCCCAGAGTCTGGTGGCGGAAGCCATCAGCCTTTTTTTACAGATGCAATCCCTTGAAAGACGGATCCAGATCACCCTTCAGAGTCTGAACAATTACCAGGAAAGCGTCACATTTGTGGAACGTCGTTATAAAAGAGGATTGACCAGCATCCTGGATCTCAGGCAGGCCAGAAGGACCCTGAACCAGGCAAAGGGCAACCTGCCGCAGCTCAGGCAGGAACTGGGTAGTGCACAGCAGGCCCTTGCGGTGATTATGGGGGAATATCCCAAAACCCGCAAACCTTATCCACAGCCGGAAGATTATTATAAGAAGCTCAGGCCCGTACCACCCGGTCTGCCCAGTGAGCTTCTGTTGCGTAGACCGGATATCCGGGCTGCCGAAGCCCAGTTGAAGTCTTTGAATGCGCAGGTCGGGGTGGCCAAGGCCAGCCGTTTTCCCAGCATCAGCCTGACAGGCAGTTACGGCTATTCCAGCGAAGAATTGTTCAACCTTTTTACGCCCGGGGCCGCCTGGAGTCTGGCTGCGGCGTTGGCGCAGCCGCTATTCGATGCCGGTCGATTAAAGGCCAATCAACGGGCCGCTGAAGCACGATACGCCCAGGGGGTTGCAGGATACCGAAAAAAAGTTCTGGACGCTTTCAGAGAGGTGGAAAATGCCCTGCTGACCCGAAAAAAACAGATTGAGCGTCGTGGGGATGTTTTGAGTTTTGTGGTGGAAGCCCGGGCCACCCAACGGGTGGCGGAAACCCGTTATATGCGAGGCCTGGTGGATTACTTAACCGTACTGAATGCCCAACAGACGCGGTTCCAGGCGGAGGATCAATTGCTGCGGGTGGAGTTGACCATCCTGGCAAACCGCGTGACCCTGCATCGGGCCCTGGGCGGCGGCTGGGCCATGTTGCCTCCGGTCAAAGGGGAGGAAACGGAAGGGATGGCGTCTTATACCATCTGGTGATGGGCATGGGGAATACGATGTAAGGGATAAGAAGTTGAACCGTTTATCGAAAGAGACAGGCGATACATCATGAGTAAGACAAAGAAAAGAATCATTCAGACCATTTTTACCATTGTCCTGGTTGCACTGGGCGCTTTTGGGATGATAAAGCTTACCGAAAGTAAACCGCAGATGAAAAAGCGGAAAGTGGTGACGCCGTTGCCCATGGCGCGAACCATGGTGGTTCAAACCGCTGCAAAAGCTATGGTGATTCATGGGGAGGGCACGGTCAGGCCCCTTGATCAGATCGATCTGGCACCCCAGGTGAGCGGTAAAGTGGTTTTTCTCTCTCCGTCCATGATTAACGGCGGCGCTTTCAAGAAAGGGGAGACCCTGTTGCGCATCGAGCCCGAAGATTATCGGCTGGCGGTGACCCTTCAGGAATCCAAAATCAAAAGCGCCCAGAGCCTGCTTCGTATGGCAGAGGAAGAGACCGCGGCGGCAAAGGAAGAATGGCAACAGCTTTATGTGGATGATGGGGCAACGGGAAAGGAGCCACCGGCACTTGTGCTTAAACAGCCCCAGTTGGCGGCGGCAAAGGCCAAGCTGGCCGCTGATAAAGCTGACTTACGAAAGGCTCTCCTGGCCCTTGAAAGAACGGATATCAAAGCGCCCTTTAATGGTCGGGTGGAAATGGAAGATGTGGGCTTGGGCCAGTATGTGAGGGTCGGCGAAGAACTGGCCACTCTTTTTTCCACCGATGTGGCGGAAATTGTGGTTCCGCTCGAAGACGAGAGCCTTTTCTGGTTTCACGTTCCCGGTTTTACGCCGGGCGACGGCCCTGGTGCGCCTGCAACCATTCAGGCGCGGCTGGCCGGGCGGTCATGTACCTGGGAAGGCCGCGTGGTACGGGCCGAGGGAAAGATGGATGACCGGACCCGAATGGTTCGTGTGGTGGTCAGGGTGGACAAACCTTATGCCGACAAGCCTCCCCTGGCGGTGGGGCTTTTTGTCAGGGTCGAGATCCATGGACGTCAAATACCTGACCTGGCGGTGATTCCACGCAGTGCCTTGCATCAGGGAGATACGGTTTGGGTGGTGGACTCTGATGATCGGCTCCATTACCGAAAGGTCCGGGTGGCCAGGATTGACGGCGAACAGGTACAGATTGAAAAGGGCCTTAAAACGGGGGACCGGGTGGTGGTAAGCCCCCTCAAAACGGTTGTCGACGGTATGACCATTCGGTCTGTGCCGCAAATGGAGGAAACACAGGGATGAAAGGGATGATCGCCTGGTTTGCGAAAAACCACGTCGCCGCCAATCTGATCATGCTGTTTCTCCTGTTGGCCGGTGCCGTTACGGGGCTTACCATGAAGGTGGAGGTTTTCCCCGAGTTTTCCCTGGACATGATCACGGTGACCACGTTGTATCCCGGCGCCTCTCCATCCGAGGTGGAAGAAGCCATCGTTCGACGCATCGAGGAACGGGTGGCGGGTCTATCCGGCATCAAACGGATCGATTCCACGGCCCGGGAAGGTCTGGGAACCGTCACCATCGAGGTCATGAAGGACTGGCCCCTTAAGAAGTTGCTGGATGAAGTCAAAAGTGAGGTGGACAGCATCACCACCTTTCCAAATGAAGCCGAACGTCCCATTGTTCGGGAAGTGACCCGTCGGAACCGGGTTATCAGCCTGGCGGTTTACGGGGATGCTTCCGAGGCCACCATTAAGAATCTGGCTGAGACCATCAAGGACGAAATTATCAACATTCCGGGCATTACACAGGCGGATCTCTCCGGGATCAAGACCGGTGAGACGCATATCGAAATCTCCGAGGAAACTCTTCGAAGGTATGGGCTGACCCTGGGAAAAGTTGCGGATGCCGTTCGAAAAGGGAGCCTGGATCTGCCGGCGGGCCGCATAAAAACAAGCGGCGGAGAGATTCTGATCCGAACCAAAGGGAGACGGTATTATGCCGATGAATATCGGGACGTGCCCATTATCACCAACCCCGACGGTACCAATGTCACCCTGGGCCGGATTGCCGATTTAAGCGACGGATTTGAAGACGTTGATCTGGCGGCCCGTTTTCAGGGAAAACCCACCGCATTGATCGAAGTATTTCGTGTGGCGGACCAGAACGCCTTGACCGTCGCGGAAACCATCAAAAAATTTATGCAAAAGATCAGGCCGACACTTCCTCAGGGTATCCATATCGACATTTACAACGACCGGTCGGTCATGCTCAAAAGCCGCATCGAGCTTCTCATAAAGAATATGGGTTTTGGTTTGATCCTGGTCAGCATTTTGCTGGCGGTTTTTCTGGATTTGAAACTGGCTTTCTGGGTGACGCTTGGCATCCCTATCTCCTTTCTGGCGGGGCTTTGGATGCTGCCGCGTTTTGATGTGTCCATCAATATGATTAGCCTGTTCGGGTTTATCATGGTCCTGGGTATTGTGGTGGACGATGCCATTATTGTGGGGGAAAACGTTTTCCGGAAATATGAAGAGGGGATGGATCCGGAATCGGGTGCCATTGACGGCACAGTGGAGGTGGGTAGACCCGTGGTTTTTGCGGTTTTGACCACCGTGGCGGCATTCTGGCCCCTTTTGTCGGGCACGGGCAACATGGGCAAGGTCATGCGAAACATCCCCATCGTGGTCATACTGGTACTTTTGGGCTCATTGGTGGAATCGCTGGTGATCCTTCCGGCTCATCTCAACCGTAGCCGTGAGCGCAAGACCCGGCGTTCTTCAAAGCCTAAAAAAGAAAAGCTGGTGTCAAGGGGCCTTAAGCGGTTCATCCGAGGACCCTATACCGGAGCGGTGACCTTTTGTGTGCGGTGGCGTTATGCCACCGTGGCCGTGGGCATTGCGGTGCTTCTCCTGTCGGTAGGTGTCTGGAAGGGCGGGTGGATACGTTTTACCTTTTTCCCAAAAGTGGAAGGGGATACCCTTGCCTGTTCTTTGACCATGCCGGCGGGCACATCCGTGTCCCGAACGGAAACGGTTGTGAAACGCCTTGAAGAAACGGCCCGGGAAACCATTGCGGAAATGGAAAAACAACGGCCTGGTGGTGGCGAACCCCTGCTGGAATACATGATCTCCCTTGTGGGCATGCATACGGGAGGACGGGGCCCCCACCGGGGGGCGGGACAATCGGGAAGCCACCTGGCTCAGGTGTTCGTTCAACTGCTGGAAGGCGAAAAACGAAATGTGAGTGCCGTGGACCTGGTGAAATTGTGGCGTAAAAAAGTGGGCACCATCCCGGATGCCGAGTCCCTTACGTTTCAAAGCGATCTTTTCAGTGCCGGAAACCCGGTGGAGGTTCATCTGTCCCTGGACGATCATGAGCGTTTGCTGGCGGCGGCTGATGATTTGAAACAGGAACTGGGCAAGTATCCGGGCGTTTTTGACGTGAGCGACAGTTTTCTCCCCGGCAAGGGAGAGATGCAGCTCAAACTGAAGCCCGCGGCGCGGAGCCTGGGCCTGACCTTGAACGATTTGGCGCAGCAGGTGCGGCACGCCTTTTATGGGGCCGAGGCGCTCAGGCTTCAGCGGGACCAGGATGAGGTCAAGGTGCTGGTCCGTTACCCGGAGGAGGAACGGAATTCCCTGGGTCATGTGGAAGAGATGCGTATTCGTACCCCCGAGGGGATGGAAGTCCCTTTCCGGCAGGTTGCGGAAGTGAAAATGGAGCAGGGTTATGCTTCCATTGAGCGAGCCCAGCGGCTTCGCGTCATAAAGGTGATCGCGGATGTGGATGAATCCGTGGCCAATGCCAACGAGGTGCGCATGGATCTGGAAAGCCGCCTTCTGCCGGATATGAAATTTAAATATGCAGGTTTGCGCTACTCCATGGAGGGTGAAGGCAAGGAGCAGAAAGAATCCCTGGCCGATGTGGTGAGCGGATTTTCGGTGGCCATTTTCTGTATCTACGCACTTTTGGCCATCCCCTTTAAATCCTTCAGCCAACCCCTCGTTGTCATGGCTGCCATCCCCTTTGGCGTTGTTGGGGCCATAGCGGGACATCTAATCATGGGACTCAATCTGAGCCTGTTAAGCCTTATGGGCATGGTCGGTTTGTCTGGTGTGGTGGTCAATGATTCACTGGTGTTGATCGATGCTGCCAACAGGCTTCGACAAAAAGGCGCCAATGCCCGGGAATCGGTGATTCGCGCGGGCGGGCTTCGCTTTCGCGCTATTATCCTCACGTCCCTAACCACCTTTGCGGGTTTGACGCCCATGCTTCTGGAAAGGAGCATTCAGGCTCAGTTCCTCATTCCCATGGCGGTGAGCCTTGGTTTCGGTGTTCTATTCGCCACCGGCATCACCCTGCTTCTGGTGCCGTGCGGGTATGCCATCCTGGACGATTTTCATCATATGCTGGGGGTGAAGCGGGAAGAGGCTGTTGACTAAAAAGAACTGATCCTCAAAAACCAATTTTATCCTTGACTTGAAATTTCGGAAGGCGTACAGAAAATAAGAAATTATTTTATCGTGACTTAATGACTATTGCCATCAGCGTCTTTTTTCATCTTTAGCTCAAAGAGAAAAGAATATGATCTACGGCATCAAAAAAACCCCGCTTCTCAAGAGAGAACGGGGTTTTTTGTTGGGTGGAAAACGGGACTGTTCCGTCACGGGAATTTTTGCTAAAGCGCGTTACAAAACAAGAGGAATCGTGAGGATTTTTCAAAACAGAATCTATTCGGTTTCACGGATATCACCCCTCCTTTTTCATGTTATTCAGTTTGTAAACTGCAATCTTCTGACGGACGCTGGTAAATAGTTCAATAAAAAATGAAAAAGGGTTACTCGTCGATTTTTTACCAGCCCCATTTATTTACGAATGAGGGGTCGGAGCGGTTTTCGGTGTGAGCTATTCATCTGTAAGCCATATTGTGAAGAGAATGAAGAGATAATTGATGGAAGACATAAACTGCCAGAGGAAACGGGACCTAATCAATTCACAATTCATGATGTGACCCCGCTTACAATGCTGCTAGAAAGATAAAAAATTAACCATTTTTTTCTCAAGAGAAATTTCTTCGGAAGATATACAGAAACAGCTCAATCACTTGTTGGATTTGAAGAAAGGAACAAAGATCTTATGCTAAGCTATATCAGTGTAGATGGTTTCAAATCACTGACCGAGTTCGCGCTCACCCTCCTACCTGGCCTAAACGTTTTTGTAGGCCCCAATGGTTCTGGCAAGACCAATATCATTTCGTTCTTTGGGTTCCTCGGCGACCTCCAACGCATGTCGGTATCAAATGCTATCTGCAACGCAGGGGGGGCAGGTTCGGTCTTCACGAAAATAGGAGAAGATAAATATAGAGCTGATATGGCATGCTGTGTCAGCGGCAATATTCGTCTCGCCAAGAGGAGATTCATCTTCTATCGCTACACATTCTCCATCGTGATCCGCGACTCATTAGAGACCATCAGCTATCGTTCTCAACGGCTCGAAGCGAAGTACTGCACGGTTATGACTCGATTTGACAAAATTCCAAAGGGAATGGACCTAGACATAGAGTTAACTCATGGCGAGGAAGGCAAACAGCCTGTTACCTCTATTTACGCGCTTGACAGACGGAAGATACGCTCGAGATACGGCTATTTGGCAAGGCGCTCAGGCAAAATAACGAAGGCAGAGGGACACGCCCAAATTGCGGAGATATTGACAGAGCAGGTTGGTGTTGATGAATCCCTTATCAACGGACTTCGGTTCGTGTTCGACCAATCGCGAATCATTTATTCTGATCTTCTCGGCGGCCAGGCTTTCAATATTGTTCCATCAAGCGTGCGAACACCAGAAGACAGTGCGAAGACCCCGGGCATAAGCAGTGATGGGGCAGGCCTGTATGCCACTTTGTACGCCATCAAGAAGCGAGAGAGGCCTGGACCCCGCCGCCGCCTTTTGTTTAATTACAGAGATTCCTTGGGATTCATGCCAAGAACCACACTGTCGAGCATCCTCAAGTATACACAATTAGCAAATGAGTCCATTGAGAAAATCGACGTCGTTAACAACCCATTCGATAACCAGTTGCAGGTGCGAGTCTGGATTGAGGGCGACATTGAGAGCACTGTCTTGCCGCTTTCAGCAATGTCAGATGGGACCATTAAATGGCTCTCTCTGGTCACCATCATCCTGACGGCGAGGTCCATTTACTCGATAGAGGAACCTGAGAACTACCTCCACCCCCTTATGCAAACAGAAATCCTCAAAGTCATGCGGTCCAACTTGCACCATGATGGTTTCATTCTATTGTCGACGCACAGTGAGACCCTATTGAACAACGCAACTCCCGAGGAAGTCGTCATTGTAGATTTCAAAGGGGGAAGAACTATCGCGAGACGGCCTGGCAATACAGAAGATATTTGCAAAGAAATCCAGGAGACCGGGTTTGGTTTAGGATACTACTACATAACGGGGAGTCTTGATGAATAGCGCGGCATTTATTGTGGACGGACACCAAGAGAAGAAGTTCCTGCAGAAGGTCTGCCCGGGAAAGACGGTTCGAATACTCAATCTCAACGGAAACTCCGTTACGTCAACAGCTATCGCCAAGCGTGTTGCATCGCTCTGTCGTCTTTTCCATGGCAAGTACTACCCTATCGTTATGTGGGTCGACCGAGAGGACCGAGAGGCTACAGCTACCGAATTTGCCGCCGAGCTTGAGGCAGCTATCCGCGCTGAAGGTGTAACCGATAACATCGTGCTTGGAGTTGCTGATCGCGCTATTGAAAACTGGATTTTTGCGGATCGAGAGACCGTTCGTCCCCACTGCAGAGATGATGCTCCATATCCAAAGCAGCCTGACGGCTTCAACGGAAAGGGCAAGATGAAGAAGCTCCTCGCTGGCTATCATGAGACCACCATAGGGGTGAGCCTTTTGAAGAGCTGCCATGCGAGCCGTATGATGATGACCAGCCTTTCATTCAAGAATTTTTGCGAACAACTCCCCGAAAATGACTGTTGGTGGCTCGCCCGATAAATACGGACCCGGATTAGTGAAAAAGGGGTCACACCTATTTTATTTGCAATATATGCCATCACGCCCATGCAGCAAGGAAGATAAATAGGTGTGACCCCTTTACTTTTTTGTTTAGGGCACATGGAAATATAAAAACAACCTTCAGCTAAAAACAAGCAAAAACGGTGAATCGAAAATGGAACAGACATTGATGAAAACAATGGACCTCAGCAATGGGTTGAAATTGGAAATCTACGATATTTCCCGCAAACTGGCCGGCGATCGATGGTACGTTGGGATGATTGTACGGATCGATATTCCACTGACCGATTTGCGGTCAACAAATCAGCTGCTTTCAAATTACAGTGTTGAGGAAATCAGAGACGCAGTGGGGGAAACCGTTCGTTTCCAAGAGAAAAGAGAACGTCACTATATCGACGAGCGGGAAAAGGACGCGATGCTCCTGGACATGATGGATTCCTTTGTCAAAACTACGTTAAGCTATCTTTCTCATCCTGATTTTCCCGGCAAGTATGTTCTTAAAGAATTCAAGGAGAACCAAAAACAGCAGGCTTGGCGCCAAAATGATCACCGTGGAGATGAAAACAGCGAAACTAACGCCCATCACTGAGCAAAAATTTGAGATAATGTCGAAGGATGACGCCCGCCGTTTGAAAAATTGTTCATATTTTATTAGCAACCGACTAATATTACAGTTAAAATCTTGCTAATTGCAGTTTTTGGGGATTGGTGTGCTTCACAAGAATGAGAAGGGAAATCTGAATGGGAGTTTTGATTCTAAAATGAAATTACCCAAACAGTTGGAAAAGGAAGGTGTTGAGCCGGATGTTAGAGCGGCATTGGAAGAGGAGCGCATTGCGCTTCATGGCGCTTCGGAAATATATATTCCCGTTTTGAAATTAACCCCTAAATTGCGCACGAATATTTTCCATGCGAAATCCCTTGGGGACCTGATTATTGGGTATGAGGCCATGGCAAAGGCCTTGGCAAATGAACTGCGCGGACTGAGGAAAACCGACAGCCTGGGCGACCGCGTGTCAAGATTGCTCATCGCAACCAATGACGGGTCCCCCAGCTTCTATCGCCAATTGGCGTTTCTTCAAAAGAGACAGGGCCCGCGGGTTCTGATTTGCAGGCTGGATGTTGATTCCCTGCTGATGGGGAATATCCTCGGGTTCAAGGATCAGGTGGTGAAAGCCGTTCTCCTGAACAAAAAGAAATCCGTGGCAAATGTATTGAAAAGCCTGCTGTGATTTGGGCCATGTTGCCCAATGTCACACTGTTCTGCGGAATATGGCCACGGATTTATGGAAATAGGGACGTGGAAATAGTGAGGGATGGGGTCGGGCCGAAAGCGCCGATTAAAACCGGTAAAAGATAGAGAATGAAAGAGTCTTATGATGGAAGATTTAGCAAATCACATCAGCCTCGAGTCATGCGGCAATTGCAGTAATGCAGTGGCTGAAGCGTTGACAGAGGGAAGCGCAGGCGGGCTATCGAGCTCCGAAATCACCAGCTCTCGGGTGCCGACCACGTGGTCCGATGGGGAAGGCAACACGCGCTGTGGCGTTATTATGCGAGTCACAGAACGGCCCGGCGGAGTCTTAGAACCTTGCATGTGTGGACATCTTTTACACGGGAATCGGGAGATCCGTGAATTTTCCTCCAACCGTTATGTGATGAGGTGGAACGGCCAGTGAAAGAGAAATTCTGTACCCCTGGCATGAACGATTCACGGAAGTCGGACAACAACATAGTACCTGAGAAACCTGCGAACAATGGGGCTATCGCCTCAGCGGAGCAGGTGGAGGGAAGGGCGTTGACCGAGGGGAACACCATGAATACTGCCGCAGTCCGCACACAGGGACGGGGCACTGCGTCGATCGGTCTTGATGGTGTACGTAGAAAAGCTCAGCAGGACAAGGAAGCCAGATTCAATAATTTATTCCATCACATCACACCGAAGCTGTTATCAGAAAGTTTCTATGATCTGAAGAAAAATGCGGCTGCGGGGGTGGATAAAGTGACCTGGCACCAGTACAAAGATGGGCTGGGTAAACGAATAGCAGATTTGAACGAGCGGTTACATGTTGGCAGCTACAGAGCACAGCCAGTCAGAAGAAGCTATATAAACAAAGCTGACGGCCGGAAAAGGCCATTAGGAGTTACTGCTCTGGAGGATAAAATCGTCCAGCAGGCAACAGCAACCATATTAAATCAAATTTATGAGACCGATTTTATGGGGTTCAGCTATGGGTTCAGGGAAAAACGCAGCCAGCACAATGCCCTTGATGCGTTGTACATCGGCATATCGAGGTGTAAGATCAACTACATACTTGATGCGGATATTTCTGGTTTTTTCGACCAGATAAATCATGAATGGTTGTTGAAATTCGTGGAGCATCGAGTAGCAGATCGCAGGATACTGCGACTGATTAGAAAATGGCTCAAGGTTGGTGTTGTAGAAGAAGGCAAGCGGTCGCCACAAGAAATCGGAACCCCGCAGGGGTCGGTGATATCTCCGGTACTGGCAAATGTTTACCTTCACTATGCACAGGACCTGTGGGCGCACCAGTGGAGAAACAGACATGCTGTCGGAGACGTGGTTATAGTTCGCTATGCCGATGACACAGTTGTGGGATTTCAATACAAAAGTGATGCAGAACGGTTTCTGAAGGCATTAATCGAACGTATGGCTAAATTCGGCCTCGAACTGCACCCGACCAAAACGCGATTAATCGAGTTTGGACGTTTTGCAGTGGCAAATCGCCGGAAAAGAGGGGACGGTAAGCCCGAAACGTTTGACTTTCTGGGTTTCACCCACTCTTGCTCTAAGACAAGAAATGGAAAATTTACCATACGCCGCAAGACGATTAAGAAGCGGTTTGTCAAGAAGTGCAAGGAAGTGAAGCAGGAGCTGAAAGATCGTATGCATGATGATGTAATGGAAACTGGAAAGTGGCTGAATTCAGTGATCAGGGGGTTTCAAAATTATTATGCAGTTCCCGGAAATATGGATTTGGTGAGAAGTTTCTATGACCAGACAACAAGAGCATGGCTGCACACACTGAGGCGCAGGAGTCACAAAGGACAGAAATATACATGGAAGCGCTTTGAAAAACTAATCAGGTGGTTAATACCCAGAGTCAGAATTGTACATCCCTATCCGAGCCAGAGATTTCAGCGTTCTTACCCGAGGTAGGAGCCGTATGAGGTAGTTCCTCACGTACGGATCTGTACGGGGGGTGCCGGGTAACCGGCATTCCTACCGTGACACGCCAAGCTGTTGTTAATTAAAGAAAAATCGTAAAATATGTCCCGAAAAATGGGCCTATATTGAGTTTTTCGAGGGCAAAAAGGCCGTTTTTCTCTGAAAAGAAAATAGGGGGACATTTCCGATTATAAATTTATATACCAAACATTCTATGATAATAGACTGATATGCCCAGCAAAAACTGTATAGGGGTAGCTGTTATGACTGCCCAATTGCAGGGAAAGAACAGAAAACATCCGATTCAAAAAAGAATGCCTACTCCAGCTTGTATTTCTCCGTCACGTGAAAAAGGGGTCACACCTATTTTATTTGCAATATATGCCATCACGCCCATGCGGCAAGGAAGATAAATAGGTGTGACCTCTTTACTTTTTTGTTTAGGGCACATGGAAATATAAAAACAACCTTCAGCTAAAAACAAGCAAAAACGGTGAATCGAAAATGGAACAGACATTGATGAAAACAATGGACCTCAGCAATGGGTTGAAATTGGAAATCTACGATATTTCCCGCAAACTGGCCGGCGATCGATGGTACGTTGGGATGATTGTACGGATCGATATTCCACTGACCGATTTGCGGTCAACAAATCAGCTGCTTTCAAATTACAGTGTTGAGGAAATCAGAGACGCAGTGGGGGAAACCGTTCGTTTCCAAGAGAAAAGAGAACGTCACTATATCGACGAGCGGGAAAAGGACGCGATGCTCCTGGACATGATGGATTCCTTTGTCAAAACTACGTTAAGCTATCTTTCTCATCCTGATTTTCCCGGCAAGTATGTTCTTAAAGAATTCAAGGAGAACCAAAAACAGCAGGCTTGGCGCCAAAATGATCACCGTGGAGATGAAAACAGCGAAACTAACGCCCATCACTGAGCAAAAATTTGAGATAATGTCGAAGGATGACGCCCGCCGTTTGAAAAATTGTTCATATTTTATTAGCAACCGACTAATATTACAGTTAAAATCTTGCTAATTGCAGTTTTTGGGGATTGGTGTGCTTCACAAGAATGAGAAGGGAAATCTGAATGGGAGTTTTGATTCTAAAATGAAATTACCCAAACAGTTGGAAAAGGAAGGTGTTGAGCCGGATGTTAGAGCGGCATTGGAAGAGGAGCGCATTGCGCTTCATGGCGCTTCGGAAATATATATTCCCGTTTTGAAATTAACCCCTAAATTGCGCACGAATATTTTCCATGCGAAATCCCTTGGGGACCTGATTATTGGGTATGAGGCCATGGCAAAGGCCTTGGCAAATGAACTGCGCGGACTGAGGAAAACCGACAGCCTGGGCGACCGCGTGTCAAGATTGCTCATCGCAACCAATGACGGGTCCCCCAGCTTCTATCGCCAATTGGCGTTTCTTCAAAAGAGACAGGGCCCGCGGGTTCTGATTTGCAGGCTGGATGTTGATTCCCTGCTGATGGGGAATATCCTCGGGTTCAAGGATCAGGTGGTGAAAGCCGTTCTCCTGAACAAAAAGAAATCCGTGGCAAATGTATTGAAAAGCCTGCTGTGATTTGGGCCATGTTGCCCAATGTCACACTGTTCTGCGGAATATGGCCACGGATTTATGGAAATAGGGGACGTTCTTCAGTTTATAGATTGGGGGTCAAGTCTACGTTTGACACTTGTTAAAAATTGTCAAAGGTCAAACGTAGACTTGATAACCAATTGGACAAAAAACCCATATAAATAGCCATTCAATAATATTGACAAATATGTTTACCCGCCGTATCATATTCATATGACAAAACGATCTGATTTTGAGTGGGATTCCACCAAGGATTTGATAAACCAAGAAAAACACGGCGTTTTATTTGCTTTAGCACAGCTTGCGTTCCTCGATCAGCAACGTATTATTCTGGAAGATCTGGAACACAGCCTGGATGAAAACCGATATTATTGCCTTGGTAAGGTTACGGATGGAATTCTAACCGTGAGATTTACCTATCGAAATGACAAAATCAGAATCATTGGCGCCGGGTATTGGCGGAAAGGGAAAAAGATATATGAAAGCGAAAATGAAATACACGGATGAGCCTATGGGAAAAGTGAGGGTGATTTCCGACTTCCTTCCTTCCCCAGAAGAGCTTGCATTGAAAGATGAGACAGTCAAAGTCACGATTTCCCTGAGCAAAGCGAGCGTTGATTTTTTTAAAAAAGAAGCAAAAAAGTATAATACGCAGTATCAAAAAATGATTCGCAGGTTGCTGGACGAATATACAGCTCATCAATAGACCGTCCATAAGAACATGGAAGCGGGACGCTGGTAAAAATGTAAGATAAGTCAGATAAGTCTTTATCTTCGGAATAAATCTCCGAATATAGAACAGCTGATTCTTTGAGCCGTTTAAGTTCGAATTCTTTTTTGAAATGACTTATGGCGGCTCTGAGCATGGCGCTTTTGTCTCTGAACCCGTACTCCCTGTAATTGTTCAAAAAATGTAGTGGATTTGATGGATAGCAGGTCAATCGAGGACTGGAAGGGCGTTTCCGGAGAAGTGGATTTGAATGCAGCTGTCATATAAAATCACCATCATTATTGTAACAAACAGAGCCTATGATGCACTATCCGTCATAGACTCTGCTATGCTACGCAAAAAGTAGATCAAGGCTGCCAATCGTTATAGGGCTGATCAATGGGTGACATGATTTTGTCAAAAGAGCCGTCGGCTCGCATTTTTTCAATGGTTTCCGTAAGAAAAGCGTCTGTCGCTTTCCCCTTTTCCCCCTTCGGCAAAATGATCTTCACGTCAAAGACCTTGTACAGCTCCCGGTGTATGTTTTTCATCCCTTCTTTCTTGACGATGGGGTCTGAGGCGAAATCCGCAAATATGAAGCCGTCGATTCTCCCCGCATTCACCTTCTTGAGGCTGCTGTCGATTCGGGTGGAACCCTTGACGGGAAAATCGAAATAGCCCACATGTGCTAGGTCTGTTTCGATCCGATAGTCTTTCAGCTTACTTTTGTCGATGGGTTTGTTCTTGTTGGTGTAGAGCACAAAATTTACATGAAAAATTGTTTCTTTTGAATTTGCATAGTTCAATTTGGCTTCGTCGACATTTTCAGGCTTAATAAGCGGCATGTGAAAATCCGCTTTTCCGTCCATTAGGTCATGCATTGACTTGTTAAAGGGGACCACCTGAATTTCGATAGCCTTACCCGATGTTTTTGCCATGGCTTTCGTCAGGTCTACGAGGACACCCTTATCCGCGGTTACCGCATAAACAGGCATTTTTGCCAGGCTTGCCTTCATGTCCGATGCTCCCACCGGCAAAGCCAAGAGCATCAGCGAGGCAATTGCTACGGCCACCATGACCGGCAGTTTTCCTAAGCGGATCTGTTTAGAAATTCCCTTAAACTTTTTCTTCATCATCATCCTCCATTTCAAAAATTTTGGGTTTACATGTTCCAGGCATCACCCTTTTTATGCCCGGGGTTTTGGTGCCGCAATTGCAATTGCGGAGTCGATCCTTTCTCCTTTCTCCGAATATGCCTCTTCCGTGAAATGCCTATTTTTATCTTTGGAAATACCTTTTCCCGCACCTCCCACGATAGCGGCAAGATCGCCCACAAAGGCCTGCATTTCTTGAGCCTGGGCACTCATCTCCTCGGAAGCGGAAGCGGATTGTTCAGAACCGGCCGCACTGCTCTGGGTGACCCTTTCCATTTCCGTGACGGACAAATTCACTTGCTCAATGCCTTGGGCCTGCTCCTGAGACGCGGCGGCGATTTCCCCCACCAAGACCGTGACCCTCTCTGCGATGGAACTGTTCTGGTCCATGACCTCCACCATCTGGGCGTTCAGATGGCTGGTCTCCTCAATCTTCCCACCCGAATTTTCAATGAGCTCGCTTGTGGTTTTTGCGGCTTCAGCAGCTCTCATGGCCAGATTTCTGACTTCATCCGCAACCACGGCAAACCCGGCGCCCGCTTCCCCGGCCCTGGCGGCTTCCACCGCTGCATTTAATGCCAGCAGATTGGTTTGGAATGCAATCTCATCAATAGTCTTGATGATTTTTGCCGTTTCCTGACTCGATTCCACGGTAGATGTAATGGCCGTTTTCATCTTATCCATTTGCGCTTTGATTTTATTGAAATTCTCAGCGGATTCCTCAGTCATGATTTGATTGACCTGAGATGCGTTTTCGGCGTTTTTTTGGGTCATGGATGAAATCTCTTCCAATGTTGCACTCGTCTCCTCAATTCCCGAGGCTTGTTCGGAAGCCCCTTGTGCCATGTCCTGACTGAAAGAAGAAACTTCGGTGGAGGCTGCAGCCACTTGCTCAGCGGCCTCCTGCAACCCTTTGATGATGCGATTTAACGGCTTAATGGCAATAATCTTAAGACACAGGCTGATGGTAATAACCAGGGCCAGAACCACTCCGAGGGTGACGCCGATCTGTCCGATCAGGGCTTCACGAAAGCTCTTGTCTCCTGTGGATTTAAAGGCAGTGATCTCTTTTTTCATCTCATTTTTGCTCTTTTGAATCTCCGCGTTGAGCAGGGCGTCAGTAAAAAAGATGCGTACCTGTCCTATTTTTTCCTTTTCGTAAACTGAATCCACGCCCCACGCCAAATCCATATTCAATTTCAAACTGCCTGGTAAGTCCTTGCCTGTTTTTATTTCCGGTGCTTTCCAAATGGCCAGGAAAGGTTTCTCTTTATTGTCCAAGACCCTTATGGCACGGATAGACGGCAGTTTCATATAGGGAGACAACGCCTTGGCAAGGCCTTCTTCATCAAAATTGTAAAGAAAATTTGAAGCGATGCCGCCACAGATTCCGGCGTTCACTTTCATGCCTTCGCTCAGGCGCGCTTTCTGATTCTTGGCCTGTTCGTCAATGTTGGATTCCACACTCTGAATATGCTCACCGATCAGGTAGTCGACCAAACCCGATTCGAGCTTAAGGAATATGACGCTGCTGATCAGCAACAGGATAAAGACCGTCAGGCCGCTGATAACGGAAGTTCTAAAAGATATGCCGAAACGTGATTGCTTGGTGGTTCTGCTTTCCATTATGGAGACCTCTGTTCAAGTTTTTCTTACTTCTCATCAATTACCGATTGGGAAATGGTGTTACACTTTTGGATCTGAAGGATATGCAAAAATAATACCGTTTTAGGGCGCTATCCCTTGAGAAAACATGGAGAAACTGAAGAGGTTAAGTTGTTTCAATTATTTGCAGGAAGGATAAATTTTGAACCGGGTGAAAAGGCGCATGATAATGATGGAAAACAGGATGGGTTGTTTTGATATTGACTGCTAATGGTGTCAGGGGGTTGACGGATTTTCATGAAAAAGGGAGACTTCAATATTATTCAAAACCGGATCATCTAGAATTCAACGTCTTAAAAACTTTATGGTGGAGTTTCTCTTTCAAATCCGGTCGTACCCGCGAAGCACGACACCCAGGCGATTGAATTTCAGCCAGATAGTACTCAAGAAAGTTCAGGTATTCCAGGTATTCATGAATATCAAGACCCTCCTGCCGTGTTTTATCAATGAACGCAATGGAACTGATCAATATGAATGCTTGAACGCTTAAATCCGTTACCCTTCTCAGATAAAATTCACGCTTGAACACACTCCCGCCATAATACATCATCCCCGCCAAAAGCATGAACCTCACCTTCCGAATTCTTTGAGATGCCTTTTTCCTGGCCTTTTCCAGCACGGGATTATGATATCTTCGATTCATGGAGAGCTTCTTAAGAAGTTTGAATGTCGATTTAATGATACGCACCCAATGACTTCCGTACCGTTTTGAACCTTTTGTCATGCTTCTTATCAGAAAAAGCGGCGGATATATGGTATGGATCTCGGTCGTCCCTTCAAACACCGTTGTGACTCTAAAATCCCTGAGCCTTTTTTCATAGGGCAGTGTTTTGAGGTAACCCGATCCACCATGGGTTTGAAGTGCATCATAAAGAACATTCCAGGCACTTGTGGTACTGAAAAGCTTGGCGTGGGAGCTTTCAATGGCAACACGCACCAACGGATCCTTTTCAAGCATGCCTGCTGTAAACGCCGTTATGGCCTTCGATAAAAAGGCGTTAACATGGGCTTTCACGATCTTTTCCTGTACCAACTCAAATTCGGAGATGGGAACACCGAACTGCGTGCGCTTATTGGCCCTTTCAAGCATCTCTTTGGCGGACTGCTCCATCAAACCGTTTGATGCCGCAGCAAGGCCCAGCCTGCCATAGTTTAGAATGGCCATGGCTATTTTGAAACCGTCACCGGGTTGTCCCATGAGATTTTCAGAAGGGACCTTCACATTCTTAAATTTAACCATTGTGGTGGAACTCACGGTGAGTCCCATTTTGGGCATGTCGTTTCCTATTTCGACACCTTCCCAGCCGGTTTCGACGATAAAAGCCCCCATGAAGCCGGGAGTGCTCTTATCCATCTGGGCAAAAACCGTCATTCCACCCGCATACCCACCGTTTGTGATATAGGTTTTGGTGCCGTTTAAAATATAATGACTGCCGTCTTCGGACCTTTCCGCGAAGGTCTTTATGTGCTTGGCGTCGGAGCCTGTGACAGGTTCCGTCAGCGCATAAGCGAATATCATTTCTCCTGAAGCGGCAGGAGGAAGGTACTTCTTTTTCTGCTCTTCCGAGCCGTAAAGAATAATGCCTTTGAGTCCAATGGAATGATGGGCAAGGGGAATGATGGCGAGCGCCATGTCAACGGCTGCAGCGGCTTCAATGATACCCAGATAATCGGAAAGGTTCAGACCGCTGCCGCCATAAGATTCAGGAATGGTAAGGGCGAACATATCCGTCTTTTTTAATCCTTCCCACAATTCCTCGGGCAGTTCTCCCTTTTTTTCGAGCTCCAGGGGTGAATATTTTTTCGTTAAATCAACATATGCGCTTAGAATAGCGCGGCCCTTATCAGAAATTTTTGATTCAGAGCATGACATGAAAAGCGCTTTATCGAATTCACCCTGATATAGTTTTTCAAGAAATCCCCGCTTTTCCATTATGGTTTCCTTTTCAGCTTTTTCATTCCGGCCACCCGGTTGCTGTCGTTTCGGTCAACTCTTTTAAGTCTTTATCTTCAAAATAAATGTCCGAGTATAGATCAGCGGATTCTTTGAGACGTTTTAGTTCAAATTCTTTTTTGAAATGGCTTATGGCGGCTCTGAGCATGGCGCTTTTATCTTTGAATCCATATTCCCTGTAATTGTTCAAAAAATGAGCGTGTGTTTCTTCAACACTAAATTTCGCCTGTAACATATGCCCCTCCTATAGGGTATTAAATAAGTCCCTAAGTCCCTGTATGACGGGCCTATTATATGCCCTAAAACATAAATATTCAACATCAAATCAGTTACATTATCCGCAAGAAGGCGGTAACGCCGTTCCCTGTCTTCCAGCTTACGGCTTTTCTCCTTGATTTCAAATGTCCGAGCCGTCACGATTTCCTCTATGCGCTCTTTTTCCCGCAGTAGTTTTGCTCCTTCCGCCCTTATTGCGGCGAGATACCGCACACGTACGGACTCGTAGTTATATATCAAAATCGATATCATAATGTACGTCAAAAGATGGCGAGAGATAAACTGAGGAGGATATTGATAAGCGGGTAACATACTGTAAGGATTCACAAAAAGCAGGGTCATCAGAATTGCCAACAGAACCGTCCATGCCAGTCCCTCCCTTTTACCCATGAGGAAGAAGGCGTAGGGTGGGAACGCAAGCGCCCACAGGCTTGCATAACCCTGTACCGCAACCGAAAAACCCATGCGATAGTTGCCGTATTCCCAGGACCACTATGCCAAGGATGATAGACATCGCAAAGATGGCAAAAAGCCGTCTTCTTCTCGATTCCTCCAGGTTGTCGGCGTTCTGCCCCAGCCGGGATGCAATAAAATTAAATAGTTGCCTCATCCTTTCTCCTTTAAAGCGCTTCACAATGCAACTATGGGGACATCCTTAGATATTTAAATAATTTTTCATCATTCTGATAACCACACTTCTTTGCTATTGTTTCACTTTTTTTACTGTATGGATAGCTAAAGTTGTTGTTAATTCAAGCCGCTTATCAAAGTCGGCTATAAACATTCCAATCATTTACCAATATAACCAGTCAGCAGCCTTCTCATCAAGATGAAATTTCCTACGGGCTGTTTCTGAACGAAAAAATGATTTTCCGTCTTTTATTTTAATTATTTAAGGATGTCTCTATTCTTCGTGAATTTAGTCCTTGTGTCCCGGCGTCGGAAACCCCTTCCGCAACGGGTAACCATACTTGAAAAAAAATTTCCCATCCAAGTGAGATGTCTGAGCATGGGTATGGCTTCGTCTATCGGCTTAGGGGTGAGTCTGGGCACCCACCGCCGTGTATGGGTGATCGATGGCGACGGCAGCGTGTTGATGAACCTGGGAACCCTGTCCACCATCGCCGACTTCGGGCCGGAGAACTACACCCTGCTCATTGTGGATAACGGCGCTTATGGCTCCACCGGCGACCAGCCGACCCACACCGGCGGCAAGACCGATTTGGCGGTTATGGACCGAGGTGCCGGCGTATCCAGTGTCATGGAAGTGGGCGTGGCGGATATGGCTGACGCGCTGGCGCGTGCTCGACAAAACCCCGGCCCCCATATCATCGTGATCCGGGTGGCCCCCGGCAGTCCCGCTTTGAAACCGATCCCTCTGTCATCGGTCTACATTCGCGACCGGTTTATGAGGGAACTCAAGGGGGATCGGGGACGTACTATTTGTGCTTGATGCCTTTTTCGACAAAAGAGGCGCTTGCACGTTTTTGGAAAAAAACAGATGCGGAAAACCTGTGTTGATCCTGATCAACCCTGTTTTTTGCAAAAGAAATGAAGGTTGAACGGATCTTCCGGTATCTCCTCAACCGTTACGTGCGAAAACCCGGCGTTTTGCAGCATCCTAACGGCCTTCTCCTGTCCCCACATCATGCCAAGCCCCATCCCCCCGTCCGCCAGGCCAACAGGCATACAGTGCATGAGACTGACCGTATAGAGAAACATACCCATGGGATGATCCATGTTTTTGCTTAGATCGCTGCCGGCGGCAATGTCCACCATGGAAAATACGCCCCCCTCCTTCAGAATTGCGTGAATTCCTTCAAGGGCTTCCACGGGTCTTGTTTGGTCGTGAATGGCATCGAAAGCGGTAACATAATCCAGCGACCCACGAAGTTCCCTGTCTTCTTTCAACGCAGCAGAATCCGTTTGTTGAAAGATAATGTTTTGAAGATTTTTTTCTTTTGCAGTGAATGTTGCTTTTTCAATGACGTTCTCCGAGATGTCGATGCCCAGGAAACGGCTTTTCGGAAAAGCCTCGGCCATCAGTATCAACGCCACCCCTTCAGCGCAGCCCATATCACAAACAGAGATGCCGTTTTTCAGTTTTCCGACCATTTCACCGTTTTCAACCGATGGCAGAAACCGGCTGACCAGAACCTGATGGTGTTTGGCATCGGCCAACTCCGTCATGAAACGATGAAATCCAGGGTACATTTCATAGGGAATGCCGTTACCCGTCTTGAACCCGCTCTCAACCGCATCAAATACGGTGGCGGTGAGGAGCGGGATTTCCTGCGTATAGATCCCCATGTTGTTGTTTTCGGCACGCCTGGTGATCAAATCGGCATGGGCTTTCGGCAACCGGAATAGGTCTTGCCCGTCCTGATCTTTGAAAAGGTCCACAATACCCCCCGTCACCATGATGCCAAGCCACTCCAGCACATAGCGTTCGTTCAACCCCGCCTTTTTCGAAATTGTGGAAACCGGTTGCGGGGTGTCCAAGGTGTCCATGATATCGAAGAGCCGAGCCCTGTACCCTAGGCCCATGGCCAGGTTCAAGGAACCGTAATTGAGAATATCCGTTAGTTTTTTTGAAAAAGCGTCCTGATGGCTCATTGACCGTCCTCTTGAGGTTTTTGATAACGGTTCCATTCTTGTGCAATCTTACAGATTGATAAAGAATATTCAATATACTTTTATGCAAAAATGGCATAATTTCGAGAAACAATCGCCTCAAAAAAATACACTTCGGTATCCTTCGGTGCAGGAAACGTAAGTGGGTGTTCGAAAAGGAGGCAGATGAGGGGGGGGATACTCTTTCGATGGTCATCCTAATCATGGGGGTTTCAGGGTGCGGTAAGACCACGATCGGCCTAGCGGTGGCCCGTGCGCTTCAGGTCCCCTTTCTCGATGGAGATGATTTTCATTCACAGGCCAATATTTCAAAGATGAATAGAGGCCTTCCCCTGACGGATGATGACAGAGGTCCCTGGCTAAAACGGGTGGCGGAAGAAATGGAAAAAATGGCCGGGCAGGGGGGCGGTGTGGTGGCCTGTTCCGCCCTTAAGGAGCGCTATCGACAGGTTCTTTTCGGTGATGCATTTTTCCCGGTTCTTCTGGTGCACCTCAAGGGAACGCGGAATAGGCTGCACCGGCGTTTGTTACAGCGCGGGAAACACTTTATGTCCCCTGATTTGCTGGATAGTCAGCTGAACATCTTGGAAGAACCAGAAAATGCACTGGCCCTCTCAATTGAACTTTCCCCCGAAATTCTCTGCAAAAGAATTGTTCATCACGCTGCCGCGTGACACATTATTGGGATGCGCAATCCGAGGTATCGCCGCCCAATTTTGCAAGACTGTGACCCAGGGCCGGTAAAACCACCGAAAGGTTTTCGGCGGCGCCTTTTGGACTTCCCGGAAGGTTAATGATCAGAGATGCTTTCCGAACACCGACCATGGCCCTGGAAATCATGGCATGGGGGGTCTTTTTCAGGCTTTCAGCACGCATGGCCTCGGCCATACCGGGCACCGGGTAATCGATTACCGTTTCCATGGCCTGGGGGGTCACATCGTTTGGACTCAGACCGGTGCCTCCCGATGTAACGATGAGGGGCAGGTTTTCTTCGTCTACCCAGGCCATGAGGGTATCTGCGATTTCTTGAAGCTGATCCGGAATGATGTGTCGTCGAACCACCGCAATCCCCTGGTCTTCCAGCATGCGCCGGACCGCTTCCCCGCTTTCATCATCCCTGAGACCTGCCGCCCCTTTGGTGCTGATAGTGAGAACGCCTGCCCTGATCTCATGTTCCATTAGGGTGCCTTTTACTCTTCAACCTTCGTTGCGGCAATGACTTTTTCCGCCAGCTGGGCCGGCAGTTCTTCGTAATGAGAATGCTCCATTAAAAATGTTCCCCGGCCGCCGGTAATGGAGTTGAGGTCCAAAGCATATCTCAGGACTTCGGACATGGGAACCTGGGCTTTGATGACCTGGTATTTTCCTTCTGAGTCCATACCCATAACCTTGCCGCGACGTCCGTTCAGATCACCCATGACATCGCCCATGACTTCCTCGGGAACGGTGATTTCCATTTTCATGATGGGTTCAAGCAGGATGGGATTGGCCTCTTGCATGGCTTTCTTAAGGCACATCCTGGCGGCTATTTTGAACGCCATTTCCGAGGAGTCCACGTCATGTGCCTTGCCATCGTAAAACCGAACCTTCAGGTCCACAACCGGGTAACCGGCAACCGCACCACTGTCGAGGGATTCCACAAGACCTTTTTCCACGGCGGGTACAAAATTTCGGGGAACGTTCATGCCGCTCAGATCCTCCATGAACTCAAAGCCGGAGTCCAGTTTCAGCGGGGTGACATCGAAATGGACTTCCGCAAACTGCCCTCTGCCGCCCGATTGTTTCTTGTGACGGTAAACGACCCCTTTAACAGATTTTTTGATCGTCTCCCGGTAAGGTACTTTGACCGGATTCAGGTTTACTTCCACACCAAATTTCCGATTCAGTTTTTCGCATGCAATCTCCAGGTGGATCTGTCCCGTACCGGAAAGGATGACTTCCCCGGTGGATTGATCCCGAGCCAGTTTGAGTGTTGGATCCTCTTCGAGAAGCTTGGCAAATGAACTGAAGACCTTATCCTCACTCCCTTTGACCTTCGCCTCCACCGCGTACGATATCACCGAGGGCAATCCTTCGGTGGGTTTGTAGATGATGGGATCACCGGCAGAACAAAGCGTATCCCCCGTGACGGTCTCTTTAAGCTTGGCTATGGCAACAATATCTCCGGGGCCGGCCGCTTCAATGGGTTGCTGTTTTTTTCCTTCAAGGATAAGGAGCTGGCCGATTTTTTCCTTAACATCTTTGGTGGCGTTATACACGGTGGAATCTGAAGAAAGGGTGCCGGAGAAAACCCTGGCCAGAGTCAGCTTCCCTGCAAAAGGATCTGCAACGGTTTTGAAAACAAGGGCGGAAAAAGGCGCGTCCACGGCGGGTGCCCGTTCCGTTTCTTCGTCGGTCCCCGGCACGGTCCCTTTTTTGGATTGTCTTTCAACAGGGGAGGGGAACCCGTCCACCACCAGGTCCATCAGCTGAGGGACGGCTATATTGAGCACCGCAGAACCGCATAAAACAGGCGTGACCATTCCGGATTTAATGCCTTTAATCAGGGTTTTTTCAATTTCCTTATCGGAGAGCTCTTCCCCTTCAAGGTACTTTTCCATGAGGTCGTCGTCCACTTCCACCACGTTTTCAATCATCATTTCGCGCCACTCATCGGCTGTGTCTTTCACGTCATCGGGAATGTCAGTGGTTTCGAAAGTGCCGCTGCCGTCTTTGCTGTAGACATAGGCTTTTTGTCTAATCAGGTCCACCACGCCTGAAAAACGGTCTTCCTCCCCTATGGGGATGGTTACGGGGGTGGCCTTTACCTCAAAGATGCTGCTGACGGCATCCAGTGTCTGGAAGAAATCCGCTCGTTCACGGTCCATTCTATTAATAAAAATAATCTTGGGGAGATCCCGCTCCTCAGCAAAGGCCCAAACCTTCTCAGTGCCAACCTTAACGCCTGCAGTGGCGTCAATTAAGATCACCGAACCGTCAGCGGCCTGCAGGGAAAATTTGGCATCGGAAAGGAAATTATCATCCCCCGGGGTGTCGATAATATTGATGGTATGCTTTTTCCAGGTGCAGTGGTGAAATGCTGTGGTCAGGGTCGATTTCCGCTTGATCTCTTCCGGTTCAACATCAAGGTTGGAGGTGCCGTCATCTACTTTGCAAAGCCGCGTTGTGGCTTTCCCGTTAAACAGCATTGCTTCCGCCAGAGATGTTTTACCGGAACCCCCATGGGCTATGAGAGCAGCATTTCTTAGTTGTTCAGCCTTTTTTTCCATTTAGAACCCTTTCCTGATCAATTTTCAAATTAAGAGCACATCGCCGAAATAAGAAAATTACATCAACCGGCAAAATAAAGTCAAGCCAAGAATTCCGATCCGATTTTTTTAATTGCCAATCCGGAAAAATGTGTTATTCTCTAGGATTCTGTAATCTGGATTTTGATGGGAAGAATCCTTTCGGGGGAAGTCTGCTTTGCTGCTTGAGGAAGCGATAGCGCTCTTTGTTAAGTACCTTCACAATGAAAAAGGGTACTCGAAACATACTCAGCGAAATTATCAGGTTGATCTCGAACAGTTTTCATCTTTTTTGGTAAGCAAAAATGTTGGGCACCGAAAAGAAAATGGTCGTGATGTTGCAATTGAAGGAATTGAAAGCACTGCAATCAGAAAATACGTGGGGAGCCTTTATGGAAAACTCAAGCGAACCACCATTGCCCGTAAGCTTTCTGCAGTGCGAACTTTTTTTCTTTTCCTGGAAAAAGAAGGTTTTGTCAAGATTAATCCGGCTGTGGAGGTGCAAAGCCCCAAACTGGAAAAATACATTCCCAGTCATCTTCCCGTAGATGACGTTTTCAGGTTGATGGACTTACCGGATCGGGAAAATCCCCTGGGCTTAAGGGATCTTGCTATTTTGGAAGTCCTTTATTCCTGTGGGTTCCGGGTGGCTGAATTGGTGGGTATGAATGTTTCCAGTATTGATGACGATCAACGGCTTGTGAAAGTGATGGGAAAAGGGGACAGAGAGCGTCTTGTGCCCATTGGCAGGCAGGCGTTGAAGGCCGTAAAGGCTTACCTCGGTGCAACCGGCGAGCTAAGAAAACAAATGGCTTTGGAGGGTCGGGGCGACCCGCTCTTTATGAATTTTCGGGGGGGGCGTTTGACAACCCGCAGCATTGGAAGAATCGTCAAACGATATGCGGGTGCAGGAGGGTTGACGGAAGATATCAGTCCCCACAGCATGCGACATACCTTTGCGACCCATTTGCTGGACGGTGGTGCGGATCTTCGTTCCGTCCAGGAGCTTCTGGGGCACAAGAGCCTTGCGACGACTCAGAAATATACCCATGTGAGCCTTAAAAGGCTCATGGAGGTTTACGACAAGACCCATCCCCGGAGTACTTAAACCCTGATAATGCATTGTGACTGTTGACGGTCTGCGGTTGAAAAACCGTAACCTGTCAACCCATAACCGTGAACGGATATAAAGAGGACGGAATATGAATGAAGAGGGTTGGGGCAAAATAAGGGCAACGACCGTTTTGGCCGTCAGAAAAGACGGCAAATGTGTCATGGGTGGAGACGGCCAGGTAACCTTAGGGGATACCATCATGAAACATAAGGCCTCGAAAGTTCGCCGTATGTACCGGGATACGGTGCTGACCGGGTTTGCCGGTGCTGCGGCGGATGCTTTTAACCTCTTTGAGCGGTTGGAGGGGAAACTGGAGAGTTACGGCGGAAACCTTGTCAAGGCTGCGGTGGAACTGGCAAAGGATTGGAGAACCGACAAGATACTTCGCAAATTGGAAGCATTGCTGTTGGCGGCGGATGATGAACATATGCTCATCATTTCGGGAACCGGGGATGTCATCGAACCGGATATGAGCGTGGCGGCTATCGGTTCAGGGGGCCCCTATGCCCTGGCGGCCGCGCAGGCCCTGGCAGTGCATTCGGATCTTGAAGCAGATGCCATAGTCAGAGAGTCCCTTAAGATTGCTTCAACCATATGTTTGTACACAAATGATCATATCACGGTTTGTGAGCTGAAAGATGAAAGCGTCTGATGAAATTTAAGTAAGGGTCACACAATTATAAGCAGAAGCGTTTATGGATGTTTAATCAAGAGGTAAGTATGGAAAAGGCTGTAGAAGAAGAGGCGCCGCGAAAGCAAGTCTTGACGCCCCGGGAGATTGTATGCGAGCTGGACAAATACATCATCGGACAGGATCGGGCCAAACGTTCGGTGGCCATTGCATTGCGGAACAGGTGGCGGCGACAGCAGGTTGCACCGGAGTTGAGAGATGAAATCGCCCCCAAGAATATCATCATGATGGGACCTACCGGGGTGGGTAAGACCGAGATTGCCAGACGCCTGGCCCGGCTTGCCAATTCGCCCTTTCTCAAGGTGGAAGCCACAAAATTCACCGAGGTGGGCTATGTGGGACGTGATGTGGAATCCATGGTCAGGGACCTGTCGGAACTGGCTGTTAACATGGCCAAGAAAGATGAACAGGAGCTCGTCGAATCCAGGGCTGCGGAGTTGGCCGAGGAACGGTTGCTGGATATCCTGTTGCCCAAAAAAAGTGAAGAGGCCCAGGAGTCCGAAGAGGGAGAAAAGGAACGAATCCTGGAGGTGGTCAAGTCGGACAGGGAGGGCATGCCGTCAACACGTGATAAGCTGCGGCGGATGCTCCGAAGCGGAAAAATGGATAAACGCTATGTGGATCTGGAAGTGAACCACAGCAATATCCCCATGGTGGAGATATTTTCAAGTGCCGGCATGGAGGAGATGGAATTCAACGTCAAGGAAATTTTCGGCAATATGTTTCCCCAAAAGAAAAAGAAACGCCGTGTCAAGATTCCGGAGGCCATGGAGATCCTTTTCCAGGAAGAATCCCAGCGCCTGATCGATATGGACAAGGTGGTGGAAAAAGCGGTTCGCATCACCGAGCAAAACGGTATCATATTCTTAGATGAACTGGATAAGGTGGCTGGGAGCGAGTCTTCCCACGGGCCCGATGTTTCACGGGAGGGGGTCCAGAGAGACCTGCTGCCCATTGTCGAAGGGTCTACGGTGGCCACCAAGTACGGCATGGTCAAGACGGACCATATCCTCTTTATCGCGGCGGGGGCATTTAACGTGAGCAAGCCGTCGGACTTGCTGCCCGAACTTCAGGGGCGATTTCCCATTCGGGTGGAATTGGATTCCCTGACCATGGAAGATTTTTTGCGCATTTTGATTGAACCGAAAAACGCCCTGATTACCCAGTATAAAGCCCTTCTGGCCACGGAAGGGATTGATTTGATTTTTGAGGACCAGGCGGTCGATTCAATTGCTGAAATGGCCAGCAAAGTGAATGACAGGATGGAGAATATCGGGGCTCGAAGACTCCATACGGTCATGGAAAAGCTGGTGGATGAAATCTCCTTTGATGCGCCGGACTTGAGTGAAAAGACGGTTACCATCGATAAGGCCTATGTGGTGGAAAAACTGGAAGACATCCTGGAAGATGAAAACCTGAGCCGGTACATTCTATGATCGGCCAGAAAGACAGAGCCAAGATTTTAATTGAAGCACTCCCCTATATCAGAAGATTCAACGGGGCCACCATTGTCATCAAGTATGGCGGTCACGCCATGGTGGATGAACAGTTAAAACGGGAATTTGCCCTGGACGTGATTCTGCTGAAATACGTGGGGATGAACCCTGTGGTGGTTCATGGGGGAGGACCGCAGATCGGCGATTTCTTGAAAAAGCTGTCCATCAAGTCAGAATTCGTTGACGGCATGCGGGTGACGGACCGGCAGACCATGGATGTGGTGGAAATGGTGCTGGTGGGGAAAGTGAACAAGGAAATCGTGAACCTGATCAACCAGAACGGCGGCATTGCTGTGGGCCTTTCGGGTAAAGACGGAAAGCTGATCTCCGCCAGAAAAATGAAGTACCTGAGAAAAAGAGGCGAAGATCCGGTCCCTGAAATTATCGATATGGGTATGGTGGGGGAGATCACATCCGTGAACACGGGCATCCTTGTAAACCTGATGGAAAAGGAATTTATTCCGGTTATCGCCCCTGTGGGTTTCGGGAGCAGCGGGGAGACTTACAACATCAATGCGGACCTGGTTGCGGGTAAGGTGGCGTCGGCTCTGGGGGCAAGGAAGCTGGTGCTTTTGACGGATACGGCAGGGGTGCTCGATGAAAATGGGGATCTCATTTCCACCCTGAAAATGCAGGAAGCCGGAGAAAGCATTTCCAACGGGACGATCAAAGGGGGAATGATCCCCAAGGTGAATTGCTGTCTGGCGGCACTCAGAGAAGGGGTGAATAAGACCCATATCATTGACGGCCGCGAACCTCACGCCATTCTCCTTGAGATTTTAACAAAAGTAGGTGTGGGGACGGAAATTGTACAGTAGATTGTCGGAAAGGATTGAATTATGAAAGAAGCTCCTGAAGCCGCATCGACCATTGTCCGTGCGGACCAATACATGTTTCAGACCTATGGCCGGTTTCCCATCACATTGGTGAAAGGGGACGGTTGCAGGCTCTGGGATGATACGGGGAAGGAATACCTGGATTTCGTGGCGGGAATAGCGGTTTGCTCCCTCGGGCACAGTTCGCCCGTGGTGTGCCGCGCACTGGAGGAACAGGCCGGAAAGCTGGTCCATGTGTCAAACCTCTATTATACCGAACCCCAGACGGATCTGGCCCAACTGCTGGTGGAGAATTCTTTTGCGGATCGGGTGTTTTTCTGCAACAGCGGGGCTGAGGCCAACGAAGCCGCCATTAAGCTGGCGCGCAAGTATTCCATGGAAAAATTCGGCCCTGACAGGCATGTGATTATTTCCATGCAAAATTCCTTTCACGGCCGCACCATGGCCACCCTTTCCGCCACGGGCCAGGAAAAGATCCGGACGGGGTATGACCCGTTGCTGCAGGGCTTCCGCTTTGTGCCCTTCAATGACATGGAGGCCCTTCGGGCGTCAATGGGTAACGACATTTGTGCGGTCATGCTGGAACCCATACAGGGTGAAGGCGGGGTTGTCTGCCCTGCCCCCGGGTATCTTGAGGGGGTTCGGGCCCTTTGCAGCGAAAAGGGGGTGGCCCTGATTTTTGATGAGGTTCAGGTGGGAATGGGCCGCACCGGAAAGCTGTTTGCCCATGAACATTATGGGGTTACACCGGACATTATGACCCTTGCCAAGGCTCTGGGAAACGGACTTCCCATCGGCGCCATGCTGTCCACCCAGGAGTTGGCCGGTGCCTTCGGGCCGGGAAGCCACGCCACCACCTTTGGGGGGACCCCGCTGGCGACGGCGGTTTCAAGGGCGGTGCTCAAGAGCCTTCTTAGTGACGGGTGGGTGGCGAATGCAGAAAAAATGGGGGATTACTTCAGAGCGGGGTTGAACAGGCTTGCGAGAAAATATGGTTTCATAAAAGATGTCAGGGGATTAGGGCTTATCATTGGGGTAGAACTTGATGTTCCCGGTGCACCTGTTGTGGAGGCGTGCCGGCAGAAAGGGTTCCTGATTATTTGTGCGCAGGAAAAGGTTCTTCGGTTTGTTCCCCCTCTGATTGTGAAAAAGGAAGAGATTGATCTTCTGCTGGAAGCGCTCGATAACATATTCAACGACATGGAGACGAAACGTGGCTGAGAAAATTGAAAAAATTGTTCTGGCATATTCGGGTGGTCTTGATACATCCGTCATTCTGAAATGGTTGAAGGAAACCTACCAGTGTCCCGTGGTGGCTTATGCCGCTGATCTGGGGCAGGGAGAGGAACTTGAGGGCATCAAGGAAAAAGCCTTTGCCACCGGGGCGGATGATGTGGTTGTCGATGACCTGAAAGAAGTCTTTGCGAAAGATTTTGTTTGGCCGGCCCTGAGGGCCAACGCCATCTATGAATCCAGCTATCTGCTGGGAACATCCCTGGCGAGACCCCTCATTTCAAAAAGACAGGTGGAAGTGGCGCACGAAATGGGTGCCAATGCGGTCAGTCACGGGGCCACCGGCAAGGGAAACGACCAGGTGCGGTTTGAACTGGCCTACATGGCGCTGGATCCTGCCCTGCAGATTATTGCCCCATGGCGAACATGGGATTTCAAAGGACGGGAAGACCTTATGGAATATGCCCGTTCAAGGGGCATCCCCGTCCCGGTGACCAAGGAAAAGCCGTACTCCAGCGATCGTAACCTGCTGCACATCAGCTTTGAGGGCGGGGTACTGGAAGATACCTGGGCTGAAGCCCCGGAAGACATGTTCGTTCTGTCCGTTTCCCCGGAAGTGGCGCCTGACGCGCCCACTTATGTGGAAATCGCTTTTGACAAAGGAAACCCCGTAGCCGTTGATGGGAAGGAGATGTCCCCTGCGACACTTCTGGCCCATATGAACGAACTGGGCGGCAGGAACGGCATTGGTCGCGTTGATATGGTGGAAAATCGTTTCGTGGGCATGAAATCGAGAGGCGTATACGAGACGCCGGGCGGCACCATTTTAAGGGCAGCCCATATTGCCATGGAATCCATCACCGTTGACCGGGAAGCCATGCATCTTCGAGACGCGTTGGTTTCCCGATATGCCGAGATGGTCTATAATGGATACTGGTTTTCCCCGGAACGGGAGATGCTGCAGGCTCTTGTGGATGAGGCCCAGAAAAATGTGAACGGCATGGTGCGGCTGAAACTTTACAAGGGTAATTGCATGGTGGTGGGCAGAAAATCCGAGAGGTCTCTCTACCATGCGGATTTTGCCACTTTTGAGGGGGATGAGGTCTACAATCAAAAGGATGCTGAAGGTTTCATTCGTCTCAATGGCCTGAGGCTTAAGATTGCAAGCCTATTGGAAGGGTAGGGGCGAAAAATCTTTCGCCCCTACGGAGGATTCGGTATGAAGAAAATGGTTTGGGGGGGACGATTCAGTCAGGAGCCCGATGCCCTTGTCAATATGTTCAATGCATCCATCAGCTTTGATCGACAGCTCTATGCCTACGACATTGAAGGCAGCGTGGCCCATTGCCGCATGCTGGCAAAGCAGGGCATTATCTCAGATGAAGATGCTTCATCTATGCTTGTGGCGCTGGGGGAGATCAAACGGGATTTGGACCACGGCGGTCTTTCATCGGATGATGATTATGAGGACATTCATACCCTGGTGGAAAAGGCCATGGTTGAGAAAGTGGGGGCTCTGGGAGAAAAAATCCACACGGGCCGAAGCCGAAACGATCAGGTGGCTCTGGATACGCGTCTGTACGTGCGGGATGTGGTTCAACAAGTCATGGAGTCCATCAGGGACTGCCGGAAAACTATTGTTATTATTGCCGAAAACAACCTCGATGTGCTCATGCCGGGTTACACACACCTTCAGCGGGCGCAACCTGTTCTTCTGAGCCATCATTTAATGGCCTATTATGAAATGCTAAACCGGGATTATGCCCGGTTTGAAGAGAGCATGGATCGCGTCAATGTCATGCCTCTGGGCAGTGCGGCACTGGCGGGTGCAACCTTTGATCTGGATCGGGAAATGGTTGCGGAAGAACTGGGGTTTGACCGGATTTCCAGGAACAGTATGGACGCTGTGAGTGACAGGGATTTCGTTCTCGATTTCCTCTATAACGCATCCGTCGTCATGATGCACCTCAGCCGTCTCAGTGAGGAACTGGTACTCTGGTCCAGTCAGGAGTTTGGTTTTGTGGTCATATCCGATGCGTTTTCCACCGGAAGCAGCATCATGCCACAGAAAAAGAACCCGGATCTTCCGGAACTCATCAGGGGAAAAACCGGCCGTGCCTACGGACATCTCATGAGCCTGCTGACCACCATGAAGGGATTACCGCTCAGCTACAATAAGGACATGCAAGAGGATAAGGAGGCCTTGTTTGATTCAGCCCATACGGTTCTAATGTGCCTCAAGGTTATGGACAGCCTCCTGGGGGAAGTCTCCTTTAAGTCGGATACGCTCAAGGCGGCAACGGAGAAAGGTTATCTGGTGGCCACGGATCTTGCCGATTATCTCGTGGGAAAAGGCCTTACTTTTCGAGAGGCCCATGAGATTGTTGGCCGGATGGTGGTTTTTGCCATGGATAAAAATCAGGAACTCCATGAACTTTCTCTGGAAGAAATGAAGACTCACAGTCGGCAGATCGAAGAAGACGTTTACGCATGGCTTGATCCCCAATTAACCGTGGGCCGGCGGAATATCCCCGGTGGAACCGGTCCCGATGCGGTGAGGAACGAAATTGAAACGGCGAAAAAGCAGTTGGAGGTTGAAGACGGATGACAGAGGGTTGACGTTTTGAGGAAAATACCCATAGGGTTTTTGGTTTTCCTGGCAGTCGTCTTGATGGTTTTTTCCGGGTGTGGGCGAAAGGGGCCGCCGTTTATTTCCGAGCAGAAGGATTATAACGTCAGGGTGGATCAGCTCGAAGGTGCCTGGAAAGATAAATCCCTGGCACTGAAAGGCCTTATTCAAGGAGATGATGCGTCCCTGGCAATTATAACCGGCTGCAGGGTCTATTATGTCTGGTATTCACTGGACCGACCCCCGTGCGAAGGGTGCCCCATTGACATGACCAGATTCAGGGACATTACGGGCCGGATCATCAGTGAAGATCAATTTGAGTGCCGGCTGCCGGCGTTCAAACAGAAAGGCATCTGTTTTGTCATGGTGCGCATCATGGAAAAAGAGGGTCGCCTCGGTCCGGCATCGGGCAGAATAAAATTGATTTCTGATCTGTAATTTTCTAAAATCTCGGTATCCAACCAAAAAAACCTACAATCGGGAAATTCATGCATCATTTTCATTACCAAAAAAACGAACTGTATTGTGAAAACGTATCCATATCATCTATTGCGGAAAAGGTGGGAACACCTTTCTATGTGTATTCTCACGCAACCCTGAAACGGCACTTTGACGCTTTTGATGGCGCTTTTTCCGATGTGAAGCACCTCACCTGTTATTCCATGAAATCCAATTCCAACAAGGCGCTTCTTGCGCTGTTTGCCAGTCGGGGTGGGGGCGTTGACATTGTATCGGGGGGTGAGCTTTACAGGGCCTTGAACGCTGGTGTGGATCCTGCTAAAATTGTTTTTTCAGGGGTCGGAAAAAGCCTGCGGGATTTGGAATATGCCATGTCTTCAGAGATTCTCATGTTTAATGTGGAATCCCCACAGGAGTTGCTGAAACTGAATCAGGTGGCATTAAATTCCGGCAATAAAGCGCGTATTTCCATCAGGGTCAACCCGGATGTGGACCCCAAGACCCACCCCTATATTTCCACGGGTCTCAAAGAGAACAAATTCGGCATTGGGGTTGAGGAGGCGCTTCGGCAATATGAGAGGGCAGCCACGCTGGATGGCTTGGATGTGGTGGGTGTATCGTGTCATATCGGCAGTCAGCTGACTCAGACGAGCCCTTTCGTGGACGCTTTTAGGAAACTCAAAGAGCTGATCGCACAGTTGGAGGGGCTGAATATTTCAATCCGTTACCTGGACCTGGGCGGCGGACTAGGGATTACCTACGATAGCGAAATGCCCCCGCAACCCATCGAATACGCCCGGGATATTAAATCGGAGCTGGCTTCAACGGACTGGACCCTGATCCTGGAACCGGGGCGTGTTATCGTGGGCAATGCCGGTGTACTGATCACCAGGGTGCTTTACGCCAAGGCCAGCCACGAGAAAAATTTTTTTGTGGTGGACGCTGCCATGAACGACCTCATGAGGCCGAGCCTTTACGGGGCCTACCACGCTATTCAGCCGGTGAAACAGACGCCCGGCGAAAAGCTGACGGCGGATATTGTGGGACCCATCTGTGAATCCGGTGATTTTCTGGCCAAGGATAGACGGGTAGAACCTTTGGCGCCGGAAGACTTGATTGCTGTCATGAGCGCGGGCGCCTATGGCTTCAGCATGTCGTCCACCTACAATTCGAGGCCCCGGGTATGTGAGGTGATGGTCAAGGGAGACCGCTTTGAAATCATCCGGCAGCGGGAAACCTTTGAAGATCTTGTGCGAGGGGAATCCATCCCGAGCTTTCTGGCCGAAAATTGAGGCACCAGGTTTTGAAAAATGGAACCCATTGAATTCTGGAAGATGAGCGGTACCGGTAATGATTTCATTCTCATTGACAACCGCAAAGGGCTTGTAAAAGAGGACGACATGAGCCGGTTGGTGTCGCGTTCCTGCCGGCGCAGGGAATCCGTCGGGGCCGATGGCGTCATATTTGTGACGGATTCGAAGGCATGTGATTTTGGATGGCGGTTTTTTAATGCTGACGGTGGGGAGGTGGAAATGTGCGGTAACGGCGGACGGTGTGTCTCCCGTTTCGCCTACTTAAAGGGAATCGCCGGTTCCGAAATGACTTTCGAAACCCGTGTGGGTCCCATCTCCGCCCAGGTGGAAGGCCGTGTGGTCAAGGTTCTCATGCCGGAACCTCGAAATGAGACGTTGAATGTTGATCTGGCGTTGCTCTCCGGCTGGGTAACCTGTGATTTTGTGAACACCGGAGTTCCCCACGTGGTGGTGCAGGTGGCGGACCTGGAAAATCATCCCGTCATTGAGCAGGGCCGCGAGATCCGCTATCATGAACGGTTCTCCCCCGAAGGGACCAACGCCAATTTCATGGCCATTATGGGCCCCGATGAGTTGGCGGTCAGAACCTATGAACGGGGCGTGGAAGACGAAACCCTGGCGTGTGGGACCGGAGCCATCGCTTGCGCGCTCATGGGGTACCGTCGCGGCATGGTATCATCTCCGGTCGGGGTTCACACACGGGGTGGTGAAATATTGACCATCCACTTAAACAGCGGAGGCATTGGTGACCGAACCGGCGAGAGGGTTTGGCTCCAGGGAAACACGTCTGTTATTTACATGGCGACGCTTCATGATGAAGCCATTTAATGGACCGGCGTGTTTTAATCCATAAATTCAGAACAAACAGAAAAGGAGGTTCCCCATGTTCAAAGGCTCTATCGTGGCAATCGTGACCCCTTTTAAAAATGGGCAGGTGGATGAAGAAGCCTATCGTAAACTGATTGAATTTCAAATCGAAAACGGCACCAGCGCCATTGTTCCTTGTGGCACTACCGGTGAATCCGCGACCTTGGATGTGAACGAACACGCCAGAGTGATCGATATTGCGGTGGAGGCCGTGAACAAGCGGGTCCCCGTCATCGCCGGCACCGGTGGCAACAGTACCAGTGAAGCCATTGAACTTTCAAGGCATGCCAAAGAAGTGGGCGCTGATGCCACACTTCAGGTGACGCCTTATTATAACAAGCCCACACAGGAGGGCCTTTTCCGGCATTTCGAAGCCATTTTGAAAGCGGTTCCCCTGCCCCAGATACTTTACAATGTGCCGGGAAGAACCAGTGTGAACCTGTTGCCCGAGACGGTAGCACGCCTGGCAAAATTCCCGGAGATTGTGGCTATTAAGGAAGCCTCGGGTAATGTGGGGCAAATGGCCGATGTGGTGCGGATGGCAGGTGAAAATATCACGTTGTTATCCGGAGACGACAACCTGACCCTGCCGGTGCTGGCCATTGGCGGTAAAGGCGTGGTTTCCGTTGTGGCCAATATCGTTCCCAGGGATAACGCCAATTTGGTGAAAGCCTGGGCCGACGGTAATGTGGAAGAGGCCAGAACCCTTTTCTATAAACTCTTGCCCCTGTGCAAGGCCATGTTTTTTGAAACGAACCCCATTCCGGTGAAAACTTCCGCGGCATTGATGGGTTTGATCGGCGATGAAATGAGATTGCCCATGTGCCCGATGGATCCTGCCAACCTGGAAAAACTGAAAACAGTGCTTGCGGATTACGGTCTTATATAAAGCGCGAGGGAAAGATGTAAAATCATGGAGGTTATGACATGATTAGAGTAATTGTTGCGGGGGCCGCCGGGCGCATGGGGGGAAGAATCATTCATATGATTCACCAGAACCCTGAGTCCGAACTGGCAGGCGCCTTTGAACATCCTGACCACAAAAGTGTGGGTGAGGATGCGGGATTGGTCGCTGGAATTGGTGAGTTGGATGTCAGGATCCGTGGGTCCATTGATGAGGCCCTCAACGGGGCGAATGTGTTAATTGATTTCACTCAGCCCCGGAGTACCCTTGAAAATACGCGAAAGGCCTCAGAAAAAGGGATCGCGGTGGTCATTGGAACCACCGGGATCAATGAAGAGGGTGTCGCAGAGATTAAAACCCTTGCGGAAAAAATGCCATGCGTCATGGCACCCAATATGAGTGTGGGTGTCAATGTCATGTTCAAAATTGCGGGGGAGATGGCGCGAATTCTGGGAAATGATTACGATATGGAAATTCTTGAGGTGCATCACCGCCTTAAGAAGGATGCCCCAAGCGGAACCGCCATGCGGCTGGGTCAGATTCTGGCCGATGCGGTGGATCGTGATCTCGAAAAAGTCGGCGTTTACGGCCGAAAGGGAATGATCGGCGAGCGAACAGATGAAGAGATCGGTATTCAGACCTGGCGCGCCGGTGATATCGCGGGAGAACATACGGTCATGTTTGGCGGTATTGGTGAGCGGTTGGAACTGGTTCACCGTGCCCATAATCGGGATAATTTTGCCAGGGGCGCCGTGAGGGCAGCACTCTGGATTACCGGACAGCCGGCGGGGCTGTACGATATGCAGGATGTACTGGGACTATAGGTTAACGTAAATAGTTGTAATGAGGGCCATAATGGAGAGATTTGAGAAAGCCGAACGTTTAAAACAGCTTCCCCCCTACCTGTTTAAAGAGATTGATCGGAAGAAGGCCGAAGTGAAAGCCAGAGGTGTGGATATTATTGACCTGGGCGTGGGTGATCCGGACCTCCCCACCCCGGAACATATTATCGGGGAGATGAAACGGGCGCTTGACGATCCTGCAAATCACCGGTATCCGTCCTATTCGGGGATGTCGGATTTCAAGGAAGCCGTGGCCTGGTGGTATGGGGAGCGGTTTAACGTGACGCTGGATCCGGATTCAGAAGTGGTATCCCTCATCGGGAGCAAGGAAGGCATTGCCCATCTTCCCCTGGCCTTTATCAATCCGGGTGATGTGGCCCTGGTGCCAAGCCCGGCGTACCCGGTTTACAACATCGCGACCCTTTTTGCCGGCGGCGAGTCCCATGTGATGCCGCTATTGAGCAAGAATAATTTCCTGCCTGATCTAGGAGCCATCCCTGAAGGGGTGGCGGATCGGGCCAAGCTGATGTTTATCAATTATCCCAATAACCCGACTTCAGCAGTGGCGGATCTGGATTTTTTCCGCCGCGTGGTCTCTTTTGCGGAAAAGCACAACATGCTGGTATGCCATGATGCGGCCTATACGGAGATGGCGTTTGATGGATATCGGCCTCCCAGTTTTCTGGAGGTAGACGGCGCCAAAGAAGTGGGAATGGAATTCCACTCCTTTTCCAAAACTTGCAATATGACCGGCTGGCGGATCGGTTTTGCCGTGGGAAATGCAGAAGGGGTCGCAGGGCTCGGCGCCATAAAGAGCAACATCGATTCCGGTGTTTTTCAGGCGGTTCAGAGAGCCGGAATCGAGGCTATCCGAGGGGATCAGGCTTGTGTTGCGGACATGCACCGCATCTATTCGGGTCGGCGGGATCTCATGGTTCAAGGACTCAGAGAAGCGGGGTTTGAACTGGATCCACCAAAGGCGACCTTCTATTTGTGGATCCGGGTTCCTGACGGCTACACATCTGCATCACTGGCAGCGCGTTTCCTGGAGGAAGCGGGTCTGGTGGTCACGCCGGGCAATGGCTTTGGCGAGCCCGGGGAAGGGTATTTTCGCATTGCTTTGACCCAGAACAGAAAAAGGCTTGGAGAGGCCATTGAGAGATTGAAAGGACTGAAGTTGTAGGCATTTCAAAACAGCATGGGTTAATAGCGCTTATCTCGGTATTGGATCAAATATCGGTCGTAAAATCGATCATTGCAAAAAGGCCATTTCCCTGATGGGACGGCTGGAGGGGTTTTTGGTACGGGAACCGGGCGGATCGCTTCCCGAGGAGGGTCAGGCGGTGGAAATTTATGAGAGGTCCTGAATGCTGAAACTGCTGTTTTTTGGAATTTTGGCTTACTTCGTTTTCCGTTTCGTTCAGAAGATGCGCTTATCTGGCGGAAGGGGTCATGGAAATACCGGCTCAGGGCCAGTGGATGAGATGGTTCAGGACCCGAATTGTATGACCTATATCCCAAAGAGCGGCGCCATCAGAAAGTCTGTGGATGGTGAAACACATTTTTTTTGCAGTCAGGCGTGTGCCGATGCGTTTCAGCGCAAGAAACCGTAGTTTTTATGGTATAATAAATTTTAAACTTTATAAATGCCGGGCTAACCGGATCGGGGGGTATCCATGAAGTTTTTTATTGATACGGCAAATGTTGATGAGATTAAAGAAGCAAATGATCTGGGCATGGTCGATGGCGTAACAACCAATCCCAGCCTGGTGGCTAAAGAGGGAAAGGAATTCAGAGGACTGATTAAGGAGATCTGCACTCTTGTTGCGGGTCCTGTCAGCGTCGAGGTGGTCAGCCTTGAGGCAGGGAAAATGGTCGAGGAAGCGCAGGATCTGGCGGGTATGGCAGACAATATTGTCATTAAGGTGCCGCTCATTGAAGAAGGGCTCAAGGCTGTGAAAATACTGACCGAAAAAGGGATCAAAACCAATGTGACCCTGTGTTTTTCACCGGTCCAGGCATTGATGGCCGCAAAGGCGGGCGCAGCCTATATCAGCCCCTTCGTAGGAAGGCTTGATGACATCAGTTTAGTGGGGATGGACCTTGTGGAGCAAATCGCCGCCATCTATGAAAACTACGCCTATGAAACGGAAATTATCGTGGCCAGTGTGCGCAACCCGACCCATGTGCTGGATGCTGCCCTGATGGGTGCCGATATCGCCACGATTCCACTGAAAGTGATTCGGCAATTGATCAAGCACCCCTTAACCGACATTGGTTTGGAGAATTTTTTGGCGGATTGGAAAAAATTAGGCTGAAAAAGAACTTCAGAAAAAAATGCCTCTGGGGGACCCTATTTGTGCTGGTCCTTTCCCTGTGTGGCCAAGGGCTGGTTTCGGCGGAAATTTTCCGTTATGTGGATAAATGCGGGGTGTGGCATTTCACAAACCGTAAAACCGACAGCCGCTATCGGCTGTATGTCCGTTCCGGAAACAGAACACCGTCGGAATATCTGGCCCACTACAGTGGTATTGTAAAAAATGCCTCCGATCGTTTTGGGGTTGATATCCACTTTATCAAAGCGATTATCAAGGCTGAATCGGGCTTCGACCAGGAGGCGGTTTCTAAAAAGGGAGCTAAAGGCCTTATGCAGTTGATGCCGGGGACGGCCAGCGACATGGAGGTGCTGGATCCACATGATCCGGAAGAAAATATCATAGGTGGCACCCGGTATTTCAGCCTGTTGCTCAAGCGTTTCAAAAACAACAAAACCCTGGCCCTGGCAGCCTATAATGCCGGTCCTGAGACCGTGGAAGATTACAATGGGGTTCCTCCCTTTCCCGAGACCCAGGCGTTTGTTGAAAGAGTGATGCGTTACTATCGCTCTTATAAGAAAGCCGGCAAATGAGGGGTTTTATTTTTTGGAGTTTTGACCCGGCTCAGGAAAATGTTTTTGCCCGTTTTTTTGTTGACAAATCAAGCTGGTCGGATAAAATAACGAGTTATGTCACAGCCGCATTTTCTGCTGTGAGATCAGAAGGTCAAAGGGCTGGCCGGACCGAAAATACTCAAGGTTCTGCGGTGTTTTTTGTTGACAAAGCAGCTTGGTTCTGTACAATAGCCTGATTTTGCGGGAATAGCTCAGCTGGTAGAGCTCCACGTTGCCAACGTGGTTGTCGCGGGTTCAAGTCCCGTTTCCCGCTCCATAAAAAGGCGGCATAGCCAAGTGGCTAAGGCAGCGGTCTGCAAAACCGTTATTCACCAGTTCGAATCTGGTTGCCGCCTCCAAGTAAATCAAGGAGTTATGTCTTATGACATAACTCCTTTTTCTTTTTCTGCCAGCATTTTGCCGCTGCCCGAAAATCTGGAAGAATCAATGGCGCCTTACCAGTCGTAAAGGATCTCCCACTGACGGTCAAAGGGGGTGTCCCTCTCGCTGTAACGATAGGTCAGGGTTTTTCCGGTGCCTGGCCCATTGCTCGTGTCTTCCTTCCAGTACCGCAGCGAGATGGCAGGCACAGGTGGCGCCGCCCCCTTCTTCTTGTCGGACGTAGCCTCGATCCAGGTCTCCTTTTCTTCGATCACTTTCCAGATTGTGTCAAATTCTTTGTTTCTGACCCGTTCTCCAACCCGGGGGAGAGCCATACTTTCCATCAGTTCTTTGAATCTGTAGGACGAACGTTCCCCACTGTCCAGGATCCGTTCTCCCAGGATTTTGATGCCGATGGCCCCGATGGGTGCTGTAAGTAGAATGGAGAGCACGGCCACGGCCAGGATCACCTCCCCGGAGGCCACGCCTGCGGCCAGGGGCACGGCGCCGATGGCGGCTTGAACCGTGGCTTTGGGGATGTAGGCCACCACACAAAAGAGCTTTTCTTTTACGCTCAGGTTTGTTCCGAAAAGAGAGATATAGGTCCCCACGCTTCTGAACAGAAGACCCACTGTAATCACAAGGATTCCCGCCAGGCCCGCCTTCCAGGCCACCTGGATATTGACCTGGGCGCCCACCAGCACGAACAGGAGGAGTTCCGCAAACATCCAGAGCTTCTTCAGCTTTTGCGAAATAATATGGGCGATGGCCTCGGATTTTTCCAGGATGACAAATCCGATTGCCATGACGCCCAGCAGACTTGCCATGGGAACCCGGTTTTCAAGGGCTTGCTCCAGCCAGGTCAGAAGGATGGCCATTCCCATGACTACGATGGTCCGCTTGGGGGGGCGCCAGTCGTATTGGGTAAAGAGGCGATAGAGAAGGTAGCCGGGAATCAGACCCGCTATGATCCCGAGGACAATGCTGACGGGGATTTCGGCAAGCTTTACCCACAGGTTTACCTCCCCGCCCCCGTACATGCCCAGAAAGACGGTAAAGAGGACAATGACAAAGACGTCATCCATGGATGATGCCCCCAGGAGGAGGGTGGGGATGCCCTTTTTCGCTCCGCGGCCCCGGTCCATGAAATCGATCATCAGGGGCACCACCACGGCCGGAGAAACCGCGGCGAGGATAGAACCGAGGATGGCGGCCTCCAGATAGGTCATGCCAAGAAGCCGGGGCGCCACCAGCATGACTCCGGCAATCTCAAAGATCGCCGGCAGGGCGCTCATGATCAATGCGGCCTTTCCGACCCGGTTGAGGGTATCGCGTCGCAGTTCAAAGCCGGCCCGAAGCAGGATCACGATGAGGGCGATCTTGCGGAAATCCCCTGATACCGTCATCATCCCCGGTGCTATGAGGTTCAGGACATAGGGGCCTATGAATATTCCCACGAGCAGCATTCCCACCAGTCCCGGCAGCTTCATTTGACGAAACAGGTAATCGCCACACAATCCTAATAGAATAATCAATGCGATGCTTATGGCCATAAAAATGCCTCCGATAAAAAAGGCACTGCCGGGCGGGAACCTTGCGGGGCCTCTAAACAAAAAACCCCACCCGGAAATGCAGGTGGGGCAGGCATCAGATGCTCCTACCCCTGATACATTCCTGAGGTAGAAGTCATCATCCCCTTATTTGGTCAGTGTGATGGCCATGTAACCCTTGTTGCTTCTTAAAATATAAAGCGAGATGGTTTCCCCTTCCTTGAATTTTCCCAGCTCTTTTAAATATTGATCCACGTTTTCCACTCCCCGATGATTGATCTCTTTAATGAGGTCCCCAGGTAGTACACCGGCTTCCTCTCCCTTGCTGTCCGGTTCCACGCCCACCACCATAACACCTGTTTCATCCTGAAGCTGGAACTGCTGAATGATTTCAGGGGTCAGATTGCTTACGGCAATGCCCAGTGGGTTCTTTTTTTGAATTTCCGGGCTTTCGGCGGTTGTCATGGTCTCCGGCCTTTTTCCCAGCTCGATGGCGAATTTCTTCTCAGCACCGTCTCGCAGCACCAGAAGTTGGGTTTTCTGGCCCACGGGGGATTCGGCGATGGTGCGGCTTAACTCGCGGCTGCTGTCGATTTTCTTGCCATTGACCTCCAATATGATGTCTTTGGCGCGAATGCCGGCTTTCTCTGCCGGATCACCGGGAAAAGCCTTGGTCACCAGGACGCCCGCATCCCCCTTTATGCCATAATAATCCTTCAGTTCTTTTGTGAGGTCCTGGATGCCGATGCCCAGCCAGCCGCGGGTGACTTCACCTTTGGTTTGTAACTGCTCTATGATTCCCTTGGCCATGTTGACGGGAATGGCGAATCCGATTCCCTGACCCCCGGCGATAATGGCTGTATTGATGCCCACCACTTTTCCTTCCATGTTAATGAGCGGACCGCCGCTGTTGCCCGGGTTGATTGAGGCATCGGTCTGGATAAAGTCATCATAGGGTCCTGACCCGATCACCCGTCCTTTGGCGCTGATAATGCCCACGGTGACCGTATGTTCCAGGCCAAAGGGGTTTCCGATGGCCATGACCCATTCCCCCACCTTGACATCATCGGAATTGCCGAACTGGATACTGGGCAGGTTGCCGTCCGATTTGATTTTGATGAGGGCCAGGTCCGTGTTGGGGTCCCGCCCTTTGACTTCCGCATCAAACTCACGCTCGTCCTTGAGGATCACCTTGATTTTATCAGCGCCCTCCACCACGTGATTGTTGGTGACGATGAAGCCGGACTGGTCAATGATGAACCCGGAGCCCAGACTCCTTTGTTTAAATCCCTGGTTTGGACGGCCCCCGAAAAACTTCTCAAAAAAATCGTGGAAAGGGTCATTTTTATTAAGTGGTCCCCCCCTGAAACGTGGATCTGCTGCTGTGCGGCGTTTGCCGTTTTTTTCCGAACGGATGTTGACCACGGCCGGACTGTATTTTTCGGCCAGTTCTGAAAAACTGTCAGGTACCCACCGCACATGGCCCTGATTATCGGTTGCTGCGGCATGGGACACTGGAATCGAACAGACCGACAAGAGTGTAAAGAGGGCGGCCATCGGAAAAAGCATGCTCAATGCCATTGGTGCTGACGAAAACGTTTTTTTTCGTGTCATTATTTTCATGGGTTACTCCTTAATTTTAGGTTTTGTTCATGTCAGGATTTCCGCCACCGCTATTGATTTTTCCAACGGTGGATCGCGGGATAGACGTTAGCGTTTGATGATTATCGTCTGTGGGCAGGATGGCACTAACCGCGTCTTCCGGTATCCATCCGGATTGACCATTTGTCTCTTTGATAAAGACATATCCCTCGTAAGTGTCGGCTAAATTAACCACTTTTCCCCTCTTTACAATGCCTGAAGCGGCAGCCGAATCAAATGGGGAAACCCGAAGTCGGGCATTCTCTCCGGTGATGATCCCGTGGTTCAGATTTTCGTATTGAACTGCCATACCGGCGCCGGCCGCCATGAAGAGCAGCAAACAGAGGCAGGCCATCATTTTCAGCACAGGCCTCTTGAGAACGCCGGGGCGAAACCCGTTTACGAGGATCATCAGTGAAAAGATAAAAAAGGCAATAACACCCGCCCATGTCCATCCGTTCAGGGTTAAGCCATTGAAAAAAACCTTCCAGGACGACGGATCGGGTATCACCAGACCCGCTTTTTTTCTGGCAAGCGCCAGATTCGCTGCAACATCGGCATTTCCCGGGTCCAGATAGAGCGCCCGCTCGTAGTTCAGAATTGATTGTCCGATTTCATTTTTCATGTAATAGGCGTTGCCCAGGTTGTACAGAAGAGACGGGGTGTACCCCTCCCGGTCCAAGGCTGCCCTATAGTGCACAATGGCCCGATCGTAGTTCCCCTTTGCGTAGGCCGCGTTGCCCTGTGCAAAAAGATCCTGGCCCATGTTAACCTCTGCAGCAGTGTTCTCCAATGGTGAAAGCAAGGCCATCATGCCCAAAACCAGGGTAAAAATCAAGATGCTACCGCTTTTGCTCTTATTAAATATACTCATTTTCTCTCTCCCTGAAAAATAAATTCTCCGGGTTCTCAGTGGTGAGGTGCCGGTTGGGCATGATTCAAATCCTTCAGCTCACGAACCACCATGTCTCGAAATTTTTGAAGTTTTTCCGGTCCGAACGACTCGCCTGAGTAGACTGCGGCATCGGCCTTTTCAAATACTTTTGCTATGCCCGTCACATGGTCTCCCAAATGATGTTTGATTTCCGCCAGGGTAATGCTGTGCGGGGCCTGTCCCCAGATTTCCCCCAGTTGCTCCTGGGAGGCGGCCCTGCAGGCGTCAAAAAATGCGTTAGCATCGTGGGCTGTGATGGCCCGGTCCATTTTTCTGATGGAGTCGCTGACTTTCTGTTTGACCTGTTTTTTGCGGATAATTCCGGGGTCGTTCGACCGCTTTTTCTGACGGCGGCTGAAAAAAAGACCCAGGAAAATGGCGCCCACTGGAAATCCCTGCGCCCCGATGAACCAAGGGTTTTCAACCAGCGGTCTCAGACTTTTCACCGTGGGTCCCATTGCCACATGAATGGGCGCAAGATTTTTGTTGCCGGAACCTTTTCCTTCCGCCTGAACCGGTTCTTCGGATTCGTTCACATTCCCTACTGCTTTAGCTGTAGCTGGCGGTCTGGCCGTTCCCGCAGTCAAGGTCAGAGGGATCGCTTTCGTTTTCAGCGTGACATATTGTTCCTTTTCCGTATCAAAATAGGAGAAGGTGACCGGGGGAACCGTCTTGATGGACCGGTTCATGGGAATAATGGCTTGCTCAAAAGACTTCTCTCCGGTGTAGCCGGCACTGTTCAGGGCCTTAAAGGACGCCGAGGGCCTGTAGGTCTTCCAATCTTTATTGACATTCAGTACAGGCGTGGAGACGCGGGCAAAGTTTCCAGTCCCTTTGATGCACATCTTGATGGTGATGGGGTCCCCCACCATTGATTTTTGCGGTGTTGCCGTGGCGGATAATTTGAATCGACCCACGGCGCCGCTGAAATCCTTTGGCCGAGCCAATTTGGGCAGGGGCAGTACGCTGATTTTAAGCCGGGGATTGGTCAATTTGACCAATTCTTCACGTGTATTTTGGAAAAAACCGCTAAAGAAATCATCATCGAAAAGACCACGGCCGAAAGGGCTGCGGCGACGGGATTGCTCGGGGATGCCCAGGATGGCATCAAGTTCCGCCGACACCGGGTGTTCTCCCTCCTTTACGGCACTCATGGCCGTATACCAGGTCAACACGTTGTAAGGAATCCCGTCCAGGATTTCCTGGGTTTGCTCCGGTTTGTCCTTCAACTCTCGACAGGCGAAAGCGCCGCCTTGAATGACCGGCAGTGTGCGCAGGGTGGCTTGAATTCCCTGGTGGAAATAGGCCTTGATTTCCATGGGAAGGAGTTCGCCCACATAAGCGCGGCCGGCCCGGGGAAGAACCCTCAGAAACGCCGGTTTACCTTCTTCCCAGCTCATGAGCTGACCCTTTTTAATATCATCGCCGGTGTAATTTGAAGCCCCGTTTTGGGAGAGCCGATTGGAAGAGGGCAGGACGTTCCGTCTTGAGTGCCGGGATGCCTCCTGGGCAACGCGTAGGGTTACCGGTTTGGACTTTCGAATTTTGCCGCCGATGGTGGCTTCCACCGGGGGGATCACAAAATCCCCTGCGCGTTCCGCCTGTACCTGAAACAGGTAGCTTGTGGTGGCGGAGACACGCCCGTTAATGGATTGATACTGGCTGCTTCGGCCCATGGAATAAAATCGAAGACCATCCACAGGGTTTAAGGCCGGCTGGCCCGCCTGTTCTCCTGAAATCTGAACTACCAGGATGGCGGCTTCACCCATGGCAATACTCCCTGGCTCAATGGCGGCAGATACGCGGCCATGGGAAACCCCTGCGGCGCTGTTTCCACTCCCCTTGCCCCAACCCGCCTGGCTGCCGCTGGAAAATAAAGCCAATGCTCCGGCGGCCAGGAGGAACATGGCGCCGGCCCCCAGACGTCGACGATTGGGCATTCGCCGAAGGGTTATGGCTTTTTCTCCCATGTTTGTTTTGGGGTGTTCCATTACCAGTCCCTCCTTTTCTGATCCTGAGGCTTGCCACCCATCCCCGTGTTCTGAGCGGTCATGGGCATGGCTTTCTCATCACCTTTTAGAGAATCCAGCAAATTCTTGGCCTGTTCTTCGCTCATTTGCCCCGGTCGTCGACGTTTGGGGGCCCGGGCTGTATGAGTCTGGTCCGGTTTATTTTTCTGCTGTTTGTCCATTTTTTCGGAATTTTGGTTTTGATTTTGCGCGGATTTTTTGTTTTGACCGCTGTTATTCTGTTTTTGTTTTGAGCTTTTATTGTTGGCCTGCTGGTTTTTCTGCTGATTGTTCTTCTTATTATCCTTATTCTTGTCTTTGTTGCATTTATTGCAGTCTTTCGGGTTCTGTTTCTGATTCTTTTTGAGCGCCTCCAGCCGTTTTTTTACGAAATCCTTGTTAAACTCGGCATCCTGGTCCTCCGGTTTCAACTTCAAGGCGCTTTCGTAAGCCTGTATGGACGCTTCCCATTGTTGAATGGTCTGCTGAGGATTCTGTTTTTCAGTTTCCTCCCCCTGGCGGTAGAGGGTGTTTCCCATGTTGTAATAGGATTGGTTTTGCAGATGGATGTCTTGAACGTTCAGGGCACGCTTAAAGGACGCCAAAGCTTCCGGGTATTGTTTGCCTTTGTAGGCGGCAGCACCCAGGTTGAACTGCATCTGTGGGTTTTCCGGGGACTTTTGGGTTTCGGATCGGTATCCTTCCATCGCCAGATCGTAATCACCGGTCTTGTATGCCGTCTCGGCGCCGCCCGGCGAAGCATGCGCTCCCCCAAACCCCAGAAAAATGATGGCCAGTAGGACCAGCATCCCAACGGAAGTGGCCCCTGCGACACGCCCGATTTTTGGAATGCGCCTGTAGGCGGTTTTAATGACGGGAAAGGGTTTCCGGCTCCTTTTACGGTCCGAAATGGCAAACTCAGCCAGCAGCAGGATAAGGGCCAACATGAGGGGCCATTGGAATCTTTCTATGGGGACCCGTTGCATTCTCTCGGCCAGCTCTTTTTTCGGTACCAGGCTGAGCTTTTCCCGGTAGATGCTCTCAAGGCCTTCGGCTTGTTGTCCCAACGGTTCGTAACGGCCCCCGGTGGTCTCGGCGATTTTTTGAAGCATGGTTTCATCGAGGCGGGATTTCACCGGTTGACCCGTTTCATCTTTTAAGAAAGCCCCGTCTTTTCCGCCGCTCGTAAGGGGAATCAGTTCACCTGAAGGCGTTCCGACGCCCACCGTGAAGATGGTCAACCCCCTGTTCTTTGCCTCTGTTGCTGCGGAAAGGGCTTCCCCTTCCAGGTCTTCCCCATCGGTGACAAGGACCAATATTTTATGGTTGGCATCGTTATGAAAAACGGCTTCCGCTTCATAAATGGCGCTGGCAAGATCCGTCCCGCCCTGAGGAATAATTTCCGTATTCAGCGCTTCAAGAGAGTCTTTGAAAGCGCCATAATCAAGGGTCAAAGGGCACATGAGAAAGGCTGTGCCGGCGAACGGCAGGAGTCCCACCCGATCGCCCTCCAGTTTGGAAACAAAATCCATGATGCCGAATTTGCTGCGCTCAAGTCGATTGGGCTTAACGTCTTCCGCCAGCATACTTTTTGAGGTGTCCACTGCCAGCAGGATATCGATCCCCTTTCGCTTGATCTCTTTCCATTGAAAGCCCATTTGAGGCCGGGCCAGGGCCACAAAAATCGAGGCCACCACCATCACCAGGATCACCCGTTTGATCATCCGTTTTTTGGGGGAAACCCCCAGTGTGAGTTTTTCCAAAAGGCGCCCGGAGGCGAATTCCTGTAACGCCGTAGTGCTCCTTTTCTGAAAAAAGTAGAAACTCAAAGCCAGGATTCCGCAGGCCGCCACCCCTGCCGGCAACCAGATGGAATGTGCGAATTGCATGGTTTCCCCCTTTCTCTAATAAGTGGGATTCAATCTTTTATCACGCAAAGCCGCAAAGCTCGCAAAGAAAGACAAGGACATAAATTTGTTATAAACCTTTGCGTTTTGGCGTCTTTGCGTGAGACTTATCTCAAGGTAACCGCCGAAAACGGGTCTGCTTAAGTGTCAACTCAATTCCCATGAGCAAGAGGGCCCCCAGGGCGGCCCACAGAAACATCTCGTTTCGATGCTCAAATTTCTTGATTTTGCGGGTAGTGGTTTCGAGTTTGTTGATGTCCTTGTATATTTTTTCCAGTGAGTCGGTGTCCGTGGCCCGGTAGTACTGTGCACCGGTCATTTGGGAAACCTGTTTCAGGGTTTTCTCATCAATATCCACCTTTGCGCGTAACATCTTTCTATTACCGAACTTGTCGGTGATGGGAACCGGCACTTCACCGCGGGAACCGGCGCCGATGGTGTAGATTTTGATGCCAAAGGTTTCCGCTGCTTCGGCTGCGGTCGCCGGCAGAATTTTGCCCGCATTGTTTATACCGTCGGTCAGCAGGATGACGATCCTCGATTTGGCTTTTTGATCCCTCAGTCGATTCACACTGGATCCGAGGGCCGAGCCGATGGCCGTGCCGTCCTCAATCATGCCGGGATGAATGGTTTTAAGGCGCCTCTGAAGCCATTGATGATCCAGGGTGAGAGGGCTGACCATATAAGGCCGGCCGGCAAAAGCCACCAGGCCGATGCGATCATTGGGCCGCGCTTCAATGAATCGGGATACCACTTGCTTGACCACTTCCACCCTGTTGGCCGGTTCATTGTTGATGGTGAAATCCAGTGCTTCCATGGATCCGGAGACGTCCACCGCCAGGATAATATCGATTCCGCTGGCGTCAACTTCCGATGTGCCATGTACAATCTGGGGTTGGGCCAGCGCCACCACCAGTGCCCCCAGTGCCAGGATGCGCAAGGTTCCCAGCCATTTGCCGGCCCTGGATTTTCGAGCGCCTGCAATGGCTTTGGCGGTTTGCGCCGATGAGTACCGTATGGCCGCTGCCGATCCCCTTCGTCCCCGCAGGAAGGCCAGGAGTGGAAGCAGGGCCAGTAACCACAAAACTTCCGGGTGGTCAAAATGAAACATTTATCTACCTCCCGCCGCAACGACTTGATGGGTGTTGTTAACCCCCGGGCTTCCGGTTTCTTTTTTGGGAACCCACAGGAAACTGCCCTTAAAGCGGCCTTTGAAGAATCGTTTTCTGCCGTGTATGTTGTTTTCTATGGTTTCCGCTGATGTGCCTTCAGTTTTGACGGTCGAAGCATCCTTTTCCACTTCTTTTTCCTCAGGTTTTGGTTGTGTTTCCTCCACGAAACGCCAGGCGGTTTGGTGCATCTTCTGCATCTGTTCCCTGCTGAAAGTCTGCCGGGCAAATTTTGCCAGATCACAGTGGACCAGGAATTCCCGCAGGGTTTCGCTGTGCCGGTTCAGTTCGCTCGAAGATTCAGCCGCCACCTGGGTGATAAATTCATGGGTGGTTTTTCGGGTGGCCCGCATTCTGAACCGCTTTTCAATGTAAGTTCGTATGGTTTTTGACACCATTATTGAAAACCCTTCCGCCATTTGCGGTGTCATCAGGGATTTGGCTTTTTCCAGTTCTTCAAATGCAATCTCAAATGCTGCCTTAGGATGTAATAGTTGCCGTTTGCTGAACCATTTCCAGGCCGCCCACGCCATAAGAAGCAACAAGATGCCGCCCAGTGCGTAGTAGAGCCAGATGCGCGGATCCGGAATGTGAATGGGTCCGCGAATGTCTCGAATATCGCCTTTGGGACCTGTTGAAAGGGCAAGGGGGCAGGATGATGGCGTACCGTCGGGGTTTGGAGCCGCGGTTATGGATGAATTGCCCTGTCCGGGTGGTTTCGTCGATGATCCGGTTCTTGACGGAATCGGGGCTGAAACAACTTTGCCCAAGGGTTGTTGGGGTACTGAGTGGGATGATACTGCACCCCACGCCAACCCTTCGGCCAGGAAAAACAACGTCAACAGGAGTGGAATGGCCCATACAGCCGGTTGTTTGAAAGCGTTCGGCGCCATCAGTGACTCCTCCTTTCTCTGGAACTGAAAAACTGTCGCAAGTCCGCCACGTAGGACCGTTCTGTGGAAAGTTCCAGCATATCCACGCCCACTGAACGGATGGCGCGCCTGAGGCTGTTCCGGCGATTTTGCGCCAGATCCTTGAAACGGGACCGGACATCCGGGCGGGAGGTGTTCAGTTCCACCTGCTCGCCGGTTTCCGAATCTTCGATGGTGATCATCCCGATATCAGGAAGTTCCCGCTCCCGCTGATCACTGACCGAAACGGCCACGAGATCATGGCGACGCCCTGTAATTCGGAGTTTAGGCCGAAGGTCGCTGAGGGAAGCGTCAAAATCTCCGGGCAGGCAGAAGTCCGAGATGAGGAAGGCCACGGCCCGGCGTTTGATCACCTGGTTGGTAAAGTCCATGGCGGCTGCCAGATTGGTGCCGGTTCCTTCGGGCTGGAAGAAGAGAATTTCCCGAATGACCCGCAGGATGTGGGAGCGGCCTTTACCCGGTGGAATATAGAGCTCGGCATCATCCGTAAAGAGCACCAGGCCGACCTTGTCATTGTTGCGCATGGCGGAAAACGCCAGCACGCTTCCGATTTCGGCCATCAATTCCCGTTTGCTCTGCATTGCTGAGCCAAACTCACCCGAGGCACTCACATCAATGATGAGCATGATGGTCAGCTCCCGCTCCTCAGTAAATTTTTTAACATGGGTCCGGCCGGTGCGGGCCGTCACGTTCCAGTCAATGGTCCTCACGTCGTCACCCGGCACATACTCCCGAACCTCATCGAAGTCCATGCCCCGGCCTTTAAAAACCGAGTGGTAGTGGCCCGCCAGGGTATCATCCACCAGACGGTTGGTCTTGATCTCCACCTGCCTGACCTTTTGAAAAATTTCCTTGCTGATGTGGGTATCCATGATGTTTTCCTTTTTGCGCATGGTACATGGTGTATAGCGTTTTTTGCTCTGTGCTTTGCTCCTTGCGCTTAGCGTTAAGGCACCGGAATGGTTTCCAGGATTTTGGTGACCATGTCCTCGCTGGTAAGCGATTCAGCTTCGGCCTCGTAGGTGATGCTCACACGATGCCTGAGCACGTCCATGGCAATGTTTTTTACATCTTCCGGGGTGACGTACCCGCGTCCTTGAAGAAAAGCCAGGGATTTGCTGGCGGTCTTCAGGTTGATTGTGGCCCGTGGAGATGCGCCGTATTCAATGTAGGGTTTCAGGTCAAGGCCGTAGTTTTCCGGTTCTCTTGTGGCGTAAACGAGGCTGACAATATAGTCTTTGACCTTATCATCCATGTAGATGGTGTTGACCACATGCCTCGACCTGATGATATCTTCCACTTGAACCACAGGGTTAACCTTTGGTGCGGGCTCGGTGGTGTTCACCAAATCCAGGATAATCCGTTCCTCGGAGATCGAGGGATAGGAGATCACCACTTTTAGCATGAACCGGTCCACCTGGGCTTCCGGCAGAGGATAGGTCCCTTCCTGTTCGATGGGATTCTGGGTGGCCAGCACCAGAAAAGGATTGGGCAGGTTGTAGGTTTTTTCACCGATGGTGACCTGGCGTTCCTGCATGGCCTGCAGCAGGGCGCTCTGAACCTTTGCCGGAGCGCGGTTGATTTCGTCGGCCAGGATCAGGTTGGAAAAAACGGGGCCCTGTTTGACGACGAAAGAGACATCCCTGGGATTATAGATCTCCGTGCCGATGATATCGGCGGGCAGCATGTCCGGGGTGAACTGAATCCGCCGAAAGCCGGTTTGGATGGCCGATGCCAGGGTGTTGAGGGTCAGCGTTTTGGCTAAGCCCGGAACCCCTTCCAGAAGGATGTGTCCGTTTGAAAGGATCCCCACCAGCAGACGGTCGATCAGTACCTTCTGGCCGACGATAACGCGACCGATTTCCTGTTCCAGAGGCCGAACCCATGCGGATGCCTGCTGCACCGATTCATTGATGGTCTGAATGCTGGTGAACTGGGGCCCTGCGGGTCTGGCGTTTACGGTTTTTGAAGGGGATTGAAAATCCTCCACGGTTATCTGTCGGCCCTGTTCTCCTGTTTGAATGTTCATGATCCCTCCTTGTTTTATTTGATGTTTAGTCATAAGTTTTGTTATCTGAAGTTGCAGACACATTAAACCCCCAGGCTTACCGTATCCTTTCCTGAACATTACCGGTTGGTAATGGTTTATTTTTTTTGCCGGCCGAAAGTGTTTACAGAAGATTTCTGCATCCTGCTTGACACTTTTTTGAGATGAGGGACATAATAGAAGGGGTGAATGCCGGCGGGGAATACGACACCCTTTGCTGTCAAATACGTGGCCGCCTTTTTCTGGCGGGCGTTGGGAAGGAGAGGTTTTGGATACAATTGGTGTTGTTTTTATCGTGTGCCTGGCGGTGGGTTATCTGGTTTGGCGGTATGTCAAAAAAGCCAAGACCGGAGGTGGGTGCGATTGTGAGAACATGGAATGTCCGCTTAAAGGCTCGGGTTCGGGATCAGGTGAAATCAGCGGCGGCGGTATGGTTTGCGAGAGCAAAACGTGCAACGATGATCCCTTTCAGGATGAGCATAAAAGGACGTGAGGGATAAATATTTGCAGTCTTATTTCTTGCTGTACGGAAGCGAGGAATGATGCAAAAAAATTTTAAGCTTCCCCGTATCGTCTTTGACATAGCCGAAGGTGTATTCGACTTTTACGGCAGTTCCCTTCCGGGGTGTGAAAAAATATTTTCCCATGGCCACTGCCACATCGCCGTTTATATAGAATCCGGCATTTTTGAAACGGACGTTTGTCCATGGTTCCAGAGCAAACCCTTTGTCTTCAGGAAAATTCTTATTATGTCCGATGAAATAGGATATGGCGCCTTCTCTTGACGTCCGAAATTTGTTGTCTGAGGCCTTGGTCGGTTTAAACAGGACCTGGCCGGTCTGGTATGCGTATAACCCATCAACAGTGTCCTTCGCTGCCTGTTTATAGTCTTGATTATCCATATATTTTTTCCCAATATTCACCAGCGCATCACCCCAGGCCTTCTGCGCTTCGAGCACTTCCCCTTTGGTGATTTCGTTTTGCTGTCCTGCGCAAACGTTGCCTGCCGTGAAGATGACGGCAAACCCCAGGATGATCAGAATCTTAACCGCCCGTAAATTCCTAATGGATGTTTTCATGGCCATATCCTTTCTTGTTAAATGTTTAGCTATTTTTCAGAAACCTCCGCCTTCCCGGGCCACTCGAAGAGTTTATTGACCCGTGCCCAGAATTCTCCGCCAAGGATAAAGAAGCTTGTGATGAACAGTACATCACCGAGTATCAGGAGACCGATCAGAGCGGTGTGACCATACTGCTCCACACAACCCAGAAGGAGTGCAATTTCTGTCAGGAAATAAGGGACAATGGAGGCCACAAGCAGCATCGTGATGCCCACATAGTGCCGAATCTTCCCCACCGGCTTGAGATCCGCCGCGCTCTTTTTTTTGAAAACTGAAGCTTTTATTTTTGATTTGAGGAGCTGAATAAAGGGTTTGCCGAGCAGCGCGACGCATAGCAGGAAAGAAATCTCTGCGGAAATCAAAAGGCCCGTTGCAAGGGAGACTGCCGTGACCTTTGAAACGGGCAGGAACGGCAACACCAGAAAAGTGAAGACATAAGGTATAAAAGAATAAACAAAAAAGGCAAGGCCCAGATAATATTTTTTGTCTTTTTTCATTGTTTGTTTCAACCGGGTTCAAAGATTTTATCCGGCATCCTGAACCGGGTTTCCTAAGTGGCGAATCACCCGTCAATGAGGCTCTGCACCGCTTTTGCTGCCTGCATGGCATCGGGGGCATAGCCATCAGCACCTGATTGTTTAGCAAACTGCTCCGAAATGGGAGCGCCGCCTACCAGCACTTTAACCTTATCTCTCAGCCCCGCTTCTTTCAGCGCTTCGATGATAGCCGGTATTTCCAGCATTGTGGTGGTCAGAAGTGCGGAAAGGGCTAAAACGTCGGGGGAAGACGATTTAACGGATTCGATAATGTTTTCCGTTGGCACATCCACACCCATATCCTCCAGATCAAACCCGGCACTCCCGATCATCAGCGCCACCAGGTTTTTGCCGATATCGTGAACATCGCCTTTTACCGTCGCAATAACCACTTTTCCGTTTGATTCTATATCCGCGGCCTCTAAAAGCGGCTTTATCTCATTGACACCCTGCTTCATGGCCTCTGCTGAAATCATCATTTCAGGAAGAAAAGCCTCCCCTGCTTCAAATAATCTTCCCACTTCCTGGATTCCGGGAACCAGTGCCTCCAGCAGAATTTCAGATGCGGCCATTTTTTCTTCCAGCGCCTTTTTCACAGATTCTTTGACACCCTCAATATCACCGCCGATCATCTTTTCCTTAATTTCGTCTTTGATGTCCATGCGTTTCCTTCCTTCCTTTCTTTGTCTGGTGAGATCCGCCAAACGGACCCTTCTCACTTTTTTCTTTATCCCTTGTATTTTGCCAGAATGTCATTCACCGCTTTTTGAAGCGGCTCGGAAAGCGGTTCAACCGTATGCGAATCCAGGACCTTCGCCAGGTCTTCATGTATCCTCTCCGCCATATCCTTTTTGCCGTCTTTTTCCCAGCCATCAAGGGAAATATTTTTGATGTACTTGCCTCTCCACAAATCCTTCCGTGCATGGAGCGCCGTATGCGTCTGGGTGAGATACATGCCGCTTCCCACCTCTTTGATCAAATCCAGGGCAAAGCTGTCGTCATCGACCGGTATGCCCCGCCAGACCCGTCGCGCCATGCTCGCCAGTTCATTGGCGTAAACGGTGGCGTGGGGTGAATTCAACAACCCTGTATCCACGGCGCCGATGGCCAGAAAGGAATCAAAAGAGCACGTTGCCAGTTCACCAAAATCCCATGTGATTTTTGCGACGGCATCCTGGTTGAATTCCGGCGTTATGGCCCCGAATGCGGAGAGCTGACCCACAAGAGGACCCAGCTTCCGGCACACTTCAAGCTTTGCCATATCCGTTAACGCGTTTTCGGGAATCCCTCTTATGGCCGCAGTGGCGGGATCCATGAAGGATGGGGTGGACGCTTCCGTGCAGGGAAGACCTTTCTTGAGCAACTGTGCCAGCACAATGCCAGGGAAGGTGGTAACAAGGCACATGGTAAGGGTTCCCGCCATGGTGATGGGGCTCGAAAGGCCTCCGATCCCCATGGTGGCGATGAAAATGGGGATATTGTTTTCGGCGCACAATTGAATCTGTTCACTCATGGCAGCCGGATAGCGAAGCAGTTCCGGGTTAATGTGAAGACTGAAATAGGGCTTTTCCTTGAGTTTTTCAATGCTTCCGCGAAGTGCCGTCCCAAGTTCGATTAATCCTCTCAGGGCATTTGCATCCTCACCGGCGCTGAAATGAACCGGTTTTGTTGTATTGGCCATCATGGTGGCGCTATCGGCCACGAAATCGCCCGTTGTGATGGGGATACCACTGATATCGATGTCCGACAGCGCATCGCTCAGTTTTGTCAGAACGGCGATCCCCTCCTGGTCGCCCGATTTTTTCTCCCCCGTATAGGGGTCGATATAATTGGGCGCCCAGCAGGAAGAGATAAAACAGGTATTTCCGGAGCCGTATTCCACGCATTCGGTACCTTCCCGATTCCACCATTTGTAACTTTCCGGGCATTGTCCCAGGCACTCTTTCACAAGGTCGGGCGGAAACTTCACCATGCCGTCTTTAGAGATGTCGCAACCGGCTTTGGATAAGGTATCGTATGCCTGTTCGTGACTGTCGAATTTTACCCCGGTGTCCCCAAGGTACCCAAGGGTAACGTCTATGATTTTATCCGCCGCCTGGGAAGACATGATTTCCATCCTGTTGGGGAAAGCACGGCCGCCGTTATTATTTTCTGAACCCATGATCTACCTCCTTCAGCATAAATTTGAAATGCACTCCTGAAACACTTCTTTATTCCAATATCAGTTGCGTTTGAAAATGCTCGGACCAGCTTGATTGGATCGTCTTCTTGATTTTATCGCTAGCCGGCCCCAAAACAATGAGAAAATTTTCCTTTCGTTTATGGTCAATTTCAGAAACACTCACATCATCATGAACCGCCTGAACATAAAATTGTTGGTTTTTTTCCGAACAAAATCCTTTAACCCTGTAGACTTTCGCCACCCATTTATTCAGCCATTTGATCAATTGCTCCACCGGAACCGATCCAAATTTCAAAACAAATTTTTCGATTCCGGGGGTCTGTTTTACAAGGAAACCTTTCATGGTCCCTCTGTGCCACCGCAGCGCCTGTATCTGCGCATCATCCGGAATACGCGCAAAAGAAGTTCTGATGATCGGGACCTCGCCATTGAGTTTTCGAACGGCCTTTTCGACCTTTTCCAGTTCCTCTGTTGTTGAAAGGTCCGTTTTATTGATCAGCAACAGATCGGCGCCCTGTACCTGTTCGATGAGAACCGGAACCACGTCGGATAGTTTACTGAAATGTTTTGCGTCCACCACACAAATAGAGCCGCTGTAGTGGAACGTATCAGGGGCCAATTTATGGAGCATGCCGGTGACTTCGTGCATCCCGAAAGGATTTGCCAATCCCGAACTTTCCACGAGGAGGCAATCGATTCCCATTTCGGAGGTTTTTAAAATGGCATCAATGAATTTATCAGACCGGCATACGCAGAAAATGGACCCGTCAACGATTTGTTCAATGACCATGCCTTCTTTTTCCAGAACCGCCGCATCAACCCCTTCCTGTCCGAATTCATTCACGATGAGCGCCACTTTGTCATTTTCGAAAACCTTCATAAGGTTTTTCATAAGGGTCGTTTTCCCGGCCCCTAGAAAACCGGTCACCAGATAAATATCAATCAAGGTTTCCTCCTACAGAAGTGTTTTTATTTTTGAGAATAGTTCCTCCCGACTGGGGATAATGGAACTGTATGCCAACTCTCCATTGATATAAATACTGGGCAGATTCACCACCCCCATCTTTTTGCATCGCGCAATGGATTCTTTTTCAGTGAATTTATACTCTATTATATCAATGGCATCCCCGAAATGTTCTTTTGCGTCCGTTGCGGCGCCCAGCATGTAGGTGCAGGCGGCACAGGCTATCGAATCCAAAGTAAATACTTCAACAAAGGGCTTTTTCAGATTTTCGTAATCGGGCAGTTCAATAACGATTGTGTCATCTTCCACTGCCGTATAATCCTTTACCATTTGTCTCGCTGTTTCCGTATCTCGAATGGCCTTTTGTACGGCAATGCTATTCTCAATAGGCAGATCGTAGGGCATGTCGCAACCCGGTGCAATGATCAGCCTTTCATGGCCTACTTGATCCAGAAGGTCCACAATGTATTTCATGTTATCCTGTTGCGTGCCGTGGAGCATCACGGTGGTCAAGGGAATATTGCCGCCGATGACAATATCATATTTGTCCGATAGTTCCTTTGCTTTGACCATGTCTACATTTTCGTCCACCGAAATGGAATCCGGATTTGTTTGACACATGGGTTCAATGTTGGGGCCGGCATTTCCACATACAAAAAAGGAGGAAAGCGCCCCTTTGCTGCGGATGTGATCAAAAACTTCCTTGTAGGGTTCCGATAATAATGCGTTGAAATGTTTCGGCGAAACCTGTGAGACCAGGGGACAGACCACCGAAATGACGTCCATGCCGGCTTCAATAAAATAGTCGCACATGGCTTTGGCGATCTGGGTGGCATAATTGAGCAGGTTTTTGCAATATTCAGGGTCCATGGCCATGTCCATGAAAAAAGACTGACCCCTTAAGTGGGATGCCAGGGTGAGGGGGCCGGTAAACAAACCATAAAGTGCTGTGTCATCGCCCACTTTTTCCTTCATCTCTTTCATGGCGCTGAGAATCATGGGAAGCCTTCCATCACCCTTTGAAGGAACCCGAGACGGAATGTCTTTCGTCTCCGCCAGGGGATGCGATTTGACGGAAGGGGGGTTGTTTTCCGCCCATAACAATTCGCAACCCAGGATTTCCGCTTCAATCTGCAAATCAAACACCACCGGCATCCCATCAGGTTGGTATATCTTCTTGACTTCAAGCAGGGATTCAACCAGTTTGTCCTTGTCCTGCAGAACTTCTCTTGCCGTATACCCTTTCAGTTTTCCCGCGTGTACACCGGCAAACGGCACCCATGGGACCTGGTCCACCTTTTCTTTCCTCAACAGCCTCATAATTCTTTCTTTTCCGGTCATGGCAGCTCCTTTCTGTGTGCTGTTTTATCCATCATCCGCTTTCTTTTAAGAAAATAAGGGCTTTTATATGGTTAAGAAGGGTGTCTTTCTTGACAGGGTTTACAATTAAACTCTACCCGCACTTGAGTCCTCGGGTCAATTTATTTTTTGGATTGCAAATGCCCTTGACAACTTTTCCACAACAAAACCATAATGCAGATCACAAACAATTTCCTTTATTGTGGCGGCCGCAACTTTTCCAGGGGTTTTCCTTTGTACTTTCCAACAGCCGGCGTCGAAGTTTCCATATGGGTTCCCCCGGTGGTGGCATTCGTCATATCCTTTTTCACTTCCATGGGCGGTGTATCCGGCGCCTTCCTGCTGCTTCCCTTTCAGATGTCCTTTTTAGGGTATACGAATCCATCCGTCAGCGCCACCAACCAGTTGTTTAATATTGTGGCCATTCCCAGTGGTGTTTACCGGTATTGCAGGGAAGGGCGAATGGTGTGGCCGCTGACGTGGGTGGTGGTGGCGGGAACCCTGCCGGGGGTTTTCATCGGGGCTTTCGTTCGGATCGCTTACCTGCCGGATCCGAAGGCCTTCAAGCTTTTCGCAGGGGGGGTGCTGCTCTGGATAGGGTTGAAGATGGTTCTCGATTTGCTGAAGAAAAAGGGAGGGGCTGAAAAAGCGGCCGCCGAAAAGCGATTCCAGGAATTGGTGCGTCATTATGAAAAAGCCTCGACACGGGGAAAATCCACGGATCAGCTGCTCACTCCCGCCGTAAAGGTGACCCATTTCAACCTGTCGCGCCTGGGTTACACATTTTATGGTGAACAGTTCGATGTTTCGTTCTGGGGCATCTTTGTTTTGAGCCTCATCGTTGGTGTTGTGGGGGGGATATACGGTATCGGCGGGGGCGCCATCATTGCCCCTTTTTTTGTGGCTTTCTTCAACCTGCCGGTCTACACCGTGGCCGGCGCAGCCCTCATGGGGACTTTTGTGACTTCAGTGGCCGGCGTTGCTTTTTACCAGCTGATGGCACCGTTCTATCCCCACATATCCGTGGCACCGGACTGGCTGCTGGGCATCATGTTCGGGCTTGGGGGGATGGTGGGGATGTATCTGGGGGCCCGCTGCCAGAAGTTTGTTCCTGCAAAGGCCATCAAGTGGATGTTGGCGGGAATTATTTTGCTCACGGCCGGTAAATACGTTTTGGGTTTTTTCATTTGATTTCGGGGCAACAGGCCGCTTACTTTTTTTCTGAAACGGATGAGCGCGCATTCGTGTTTTTCCCTGAATTCAGATGCAAGAGCAGAATGCGTCTTACTTCTTCAATGGTCAGGGGGTGCCCCTGGCAGGAGTGACCACTTTGCACAATGAATTCAGATTCCACATAGTCCACGTGGGCACTTTTGTATTCCACGACGCCGTCATCCAGTTGGGTGGGGTCCCCTTCACCTTGGACCGAAATAATGGAATGCCCCTTGATGCCCGGCACCAGGGGAATGTCCGCCAGGGCAAGGAGGGCGGGGTTCTTGGGACTCATGCTGTCAATGCTGGTGCGTTCATTGGATCGCCATTCCTCCGGAACTTCGGCCGCTGCCAGGGCTTTCCCCAGGACAACCGTCTGCTTGACAATGTCCACGGGCAAAAACACCAGCCGGCGAACCAGGTTGCGAACCCAGTCTCCGGCCAGGAAACTGCCCCGGTGGGGCGTTGAAATGAACACTACCCTGCGTACAAAGGGCAAGGGCTCATACACGGACCTTTTCCGAATGAGCTCCCTTTGTTTGTTCGTTAGATCCAGCTCGGACAACTTTTTCCCCGTGACTTGCCTGATAATTTTTTCGCCGGTATGAACAGCGGTCAATTTGGTCAACAGACCCCCCTGGCTGTGGCCGATGATCACCATGTTCCGGAGTGCTTTATCCCGGCCCTCCGGATCCAGCTCAGCTACTCTATGTGTCAGGGTTTCACGAAACTGGTTGGCCGAAAGACCCACGACTTTGCCACTGTCGTAAAAATAGAACCAGAACTGGTAGTGCCTTCTCAGGATCGGGTCCGCTAGAAGGGTATTGGTCATTTCCGCCCACCAGACCGGGCTGCTGGCGGTACCGTGAACAAATACCACCGGGATTTGTGCCGGGTTATAAGGCTTGATTAAATAGAGGCCCATGGGAATGGCGCCCTTCCCCGTAAAAAAACTCGTGATATCCAGCATCCAGAAGTCAGGCTGATTGAGGTTGTAGGCCAACTGGGCACTCAAGTCGCTTTCAAGGGGTACGGATTTTTCATGGATTTCCACCCGGGTTTTATCAAAGGGAGCGTACAGCTCCAGGCTGCCGCGCAGGTTTCCACTCTCGAATGTCTGAATGTCACGTGCAATTCGCATGAGCAGGGTTCCGGGCGAGGTGCGTTTGATGGGCAATTTATCGGTTTTCCGGCCCACGGCGATAAAGGGAACCCCCAGGCCGGAGTCCCGATTCCGACGACTAAGACCGTAGAGGTCCAGTCGGTCGGCAGCGACAATCTTTGAGACCTGATCCAGTTTGACGGGAAAATCTTTGGTCTTGAGGGATAGATCAATATTCCCAAAGGGTAACTGCCGGGTTCCTGCTTCAAATACCAGATTGCCTTTTGCATTGGTCAACGCCTCTGCAAGGGAAATGTTGTAAATGTCACATGCCAGGCGATAACGCCGATTGAAAGGATTCGCAGGCTTATTCCGGGTGTCATTGAAAAGATAAAAATAGGCGTAGATGGCAGCACTCAGATAGTATTCCCGGTTTTCGGGAAGCGGGCTGTCATCCAGGTCTCTCAGGGTATATTTGGCTGTGAAATAATTCAGTTCCGCCAAGGCAAAAAGCAGATCCCTTCGGTTATCCGTAAGGGCTTTTTTATGGAGCTCCTTTAGACATTTCAAAGGATGTTCTCTAAAATAAATGCCCATGTTATAGCGCTGCAATACATTTTTTGAGGTGGCGCTGTATTGTTCATCCAGAAGGGCATTGGTGTTGATTTGTTCATAGGCTTTTCGGAATCCCACGTCTTTAGTTCCAATAGAAGCGCATCCGCTCAAAATAAGTATCACTAAAACCCCGAGACACAGGATCAGCCGTTCAAAATAGTGCATCCATTCTTTTTTCATGTGCTAACCTCCCATGCCGGGGAGCCCCTGCCGAATCAGTATTGAAAAATCTTGGTGTTGATCCAGCCCTTTGGCCCGTTCGTTGATGATGCTCTTCTGCCTCAAGGTTTCAAAAGCAAGGGATTGGTTCAGCAGGCCGTTTTCATAGGCCATTTCATCCAGTTGGCCATTGAGCAGAATACGCCAGTCCCACCTTGTTTTTCCGGTGTAAGGGGCGGTATGGCCGCGAATCTGGGTGGTGCAGTTGCCGGTGAGGGCATTGTACCATTCGGGCTCGATTTTGAGCCGGTTGATGTAATGGATGTAGTCGAGAAATATCTTTCGAAAAACCGTTTTGGAACCATTAAGGCGGTAAAGGTAAACAATTTCATCTTTCCGATAATTGGTGCGAAGTCGTACCAGATCCCGTTCATCCGCCACCACATACATCAATTCATACTGGCGGAAAAACCCTTTGATGGTGGAGTAGTCTTCCCCCTTTTCTTTCCTGGTTTCAATGGAAATGCAGAGATACTGATTGCCTCCAAACCCGAAACTGATCATGGTATGGGAAATATATTTAATGCCCCAGTTCACCAGGTACAGGTCGATGGTGTTAAGTTCTGAGACATCAAAAGTTTGATCATAATACTGGGCTGTATAATCGGTTTCGCTACGATAGTCGCAATTGCGGATATTGTAGACCGTCACACGGTCGCCGTCAATCTCAGCATATGGAAGGACCGCCACATCGGCCTGCCAGTCCCGGTCGTTTGACGGTTGCATGGAAAAATATCCTGAAAGAACTATGGCGAACAGGGCAAAAAAAATCGCGTATGACAGCCCTTTGGGCTTTAGAAACAACAGAACCGCCAGTTGGATCAGGACAAAGAGAATGGAGAGTACCGGCCTGGCCGGATTCGGCAGGCAGGAGAAAAAGATCGCCAGGGCGCCCCAGGCGGTCATTCCACACAGTATGAGCCAGAGAAGAAAATTGCCGATCACTTTCAACAATAGATGTGCCATGGAAATCCTATTTTTCAACAATGTTGACGTCGTGCAGCTTTATTGATTCAACCAATGCACCGTAATGGGAAGGATCACCAAAAACAAAGGTTTCGGCTTGTGTATCCAGAAGATCAAAAACGGAGTGAGTTCCCGTCAATATATCAACTGCGCCGCCAACGGCGTCGCCCACGACATTGACGATATTTTTCTTTTTCGCTTTTTGATCCTGCATTTTCTTTTTCAACCCTTTCATCTCTTCAGTTGACGCTTTAAAACGTTTGACGATTGTTATGAGTGCGGAATTCTTGGTGTCGCCTTTTTTACCGAGCAGCCGTTGGCTCGACTGGGTCAACAGGTTCATGGTTTGTTCATAGGCCTTAACGATATAAGACGGCGACAGGATTTCCAGGTGATCAATGAGCAGGAGTGGGTAGGCCGCCAGTTCTTTCGGGGGTCCCCGAAAACCCAACCGCTTCATTGCCATGGTTCCGATTTGCGATCCCAGGAATGTCCCGGCAGCGATGGGGATCCATAAACCGGTGCTGATGCCGGCAAAGGCGGCTACAGCCGCTGCGGCACCGCCGGCAGACCAGCCCACGGCCCAGCCGGCGCGGGCGCCCGCAATTTCACCCAGGTATTGCAGGGTTTCCTCCACGCCACGGGATCTGATCATTTGAACCCCTAAAAGATCCATTATGGTTTTGGGGAACCATAAAATGCCATGGTCCAGCGAAAAGGCCACAACGCCGCCCGATGCCGGTGCGAAGGTGAAGTGATCTTCTTTCAAACCGAAATAAAGGAGGGTGGCCAGGATTTCAGCTGAACCCGGTGCGTTTTCAGGTAGAAATAAACTGTTTTTGATTTCAATCATTTTGCATTATCCCTGCCATGGACAATTTTGAGCACGATACCGCTTCCCACAGGATTATTCAAGAGTATGGCGTATGCCTTGACAAATTAACCTGAACCGGAACATATTGGTGAGCGGGAAACAGACTGAACTCTGTTTTATAAAATGTAATTGTTTATAGGGTGCAGTTGTCAGGGTGCAGAAAAATCAGCTTCGAATTCCATCCTGCTCCCTGACAACTACCCCCTGCACCCCGTGAAAGGTTACCAAAAAACTTTATGAACCGGAAATGGACATCATGAAAAATATGCGAATACACCTATTGCTCCTCTTATGTTTGACCGTTCTGGGGACCGCTTCCTGCGGCCTTTTCATTCAGGATCTGCCCAATGGGCAAGTGCCTCACCCTGATATCCACGATCATTTTGTGACCATCAATGATGTCGGATATCACTACACCGAATACCCCGGTCCGGGCCAGGATATTTTTCTACTCCATGGTTTTGCGTCTTCCACCTACACCTGGGAGAAAATCACCCCGATCCTTCAGGCAAGGGGGTACCATGTTTGGGCATTGGATATGAAAGGTTTCGGGTGGTCCGATAAACCTGAAGAGGCCGATTATGCACCCGTGCAACTGATGGCGGAAGTTAACGCCTGGATGGATAAAATGGGGCTTCGAAAGGTGGTGTTCGTTGGAAATTCACTGGGCGGGGCCATCGCCTGGAACATGGCCCTTGTGCATCCTGACAAAGTGGAAAAACTGGTGCTGATTGATGCGGCAGGGTTCATGCGTGACATACCCTTTCCGGTACGTTTTGCGGGTCTACCAGGAGCATCGGCGGTGTCTAGGCTTTTTTTCGGTCGCTGGGTGATCCAGGATGCCCTCAAACAGGTCTATTTTAACCCCGCCTCCATTACGTCGGAACAGATCGATGCCTACTACAACCGCCTCCGTACCGAAAATGCCCTCGGGGCCCTGACCTCGCTGGGGCGCTCCGTATCAACAATTTCCTCTGAGGAATATGCCTTGCGCATCCCCGAAATCCAGGTGGATACCCTGATCATCTGGGGTCGGGATGATGCCTGGATTCCCCTGGAGGATGGCTTTAAATTTAAAGAAGCTCTACCCAATGCAACGCTGGAAGTCATCCCCTTTTGCGGCCATATTCCCCAGGAAGAAAAACCGGAAGAAACCGCGCGCCTGATCCTGGAATTTCTTTCTGAGAAGTAATATCATCGGAAATTGAAGTCATCCGCATTCCGAATCTTGAATTCGAAATGCGGATATTCCCGCGATGCCGTTTCCAACGATGACATATTGCATATGGGCCTCCCGGTTATTCTGATTTGGAGTAGCTCTGCATTATGTATTTAATACATCATCATAAAATGAAATTTTGCATGCGTCAACGAAAATTGATCTTGAATGGCAGGGCAAAAATACTGAATCTTAAAAGAGGTTGACTCACTTTTACTGAAGGACTATTTTGGGCTTCTATCAAAGATAGGGGAGAAATATGCCTGAAAAACCGACCTATGAAAAAATGGAAAAACGTGTCAAGGCTCTAGAAAAGGCTTTGTCTGAAAGTGAAAACCGATTTCGGACTTTGCTGCGGAATTCCAGTGATATCCAGGTTGTTATTGACGAGAACGGCATCGAACTATTCGTCAGCGACTCCGTGGAGGCGATCACAGGTTATGCCCCCCATGAATTCATCGGAAAAAGCGGTTTTGAATTCGTTCATCCGGACGATATTGGGATTTTGACCGCAAGCCTTGAAACACTTAAAAATGATAATGCGGGATCTCTGCGTACCGAATACCGTCACCGGAAAAAGGATGGATCCTGGCTCTATCTGGAAGCCATTGCAGCGAACCTTCTGGATGATCCTACCATAAAAGGCATTGTTATCAATGTTCGAGATGTCACCAAAGAAAGGCAGGCCGAAAAAGCGCTGCTTGAGAGTCAATTCCGCCTTCAGAGTATTTTCAGTGCGGCGCCGGTTGGCCTTGCCATTATGAAGGACCGTGAGTTCATTGCTGTAAATGATACCTATTGCGATATTATGGGTTACACGGAAGTTGACCTGATTGGCAGGACAACGCAGATGCTATATGAAAATGAAGATGAGCGCCGGTGCGTGGGTCAGGTACTTTATGATGATCTCTGGGTTTTAGGCATTACTTCCACTGAAACGCGCCATGTGAGAAAGACTGGGGAGGTTCTGAACATTTTTCTGAGGGCTTCACCGGTCAGCATTGAAGACTCGACAAAGGGCGTGGTGGTCGCAATTGAAGACGTCACCGAACGCAGGCGAGTGAGAAGAGCTCTTCAAAACAGCGAGGAACGGTACCGTTCCATTGTCGAAAACATCCAGGAAGGATATTATGAAGTGGATATTGCCGGGAACTTTTCATTCGCTAATGAATCCCTGAGCAACTTTCTCGGATATGAGATAAATGAGATGATGGAAATGAATTACCGGCGTTTTACCAGTAAAACCAATGTGGCGAAGCTTTTTCAGGTTTTCAATAAGGTGTATCGGGATGGGGCGCCGGCCAAAGTGTTTGATTGGGAAGTCATCAGAAAAGACGGCGCTACGAAAATAGTAGAAGCGTCCGTTGCGCTGATCAAAGATTTGGAAGGACACAGGATCGGCTTTCGCGGCATCGCACGGGATGTGACCGAAGAAAAACGCATCAAGGACCAGCTCCAGCGCGCAGAAAAGATGGAAACGGTGGGGACCCTGGCAGGGGGCGTGGCCCACGATCTGAACAATCTCCTTTCCGGTATTGTCAGCTATCCGGAACTGCTGCTACTGCAACTCCCCGAAGATAGTCCGTTTAGAAAACCTATCGCGACCATACAGAAATCAGGGGAAAAAGCTGTTGCCGTGGTTCAGGATCTGCTGACCCTGGCCAGAAGGGCTGTCATGCCGACGGAGCCGGTTGATCTGAACCAGGTGGTGTCCCAGTTTCTGAGTAGCCCGGAATATCATAAAATAAAGGAGTATTATCCGGAAGTGCAGACGGAAGTGCGACTGGAAGAAGCCGAGGGCCTGACCATCATGGGTTCTCCCACGCACCTATCCAAAACGGTTATGAATTTGCTTTCCAACGCGGTTGAGGCAATGCCCCGGGGAGGAAGTATCGTTGTTTCCACCAACCAGTGTTACATGGACCGACCCGTTGCAGGCTATGATGACATCAAGGAGGGGGATTATGTGACGTTGACTGTTGCCGATACCGGCACGGGTATTTCACCGGATGACATCGACAAGATTTTCGAACCGTTTTTCACCAAGAAAAAAATGGGGAGAAGCGGTACAGGCCTTGGTATGGCGGTTGTATGGGGGACAGTAAAGGACCACAATGGATTTATTGATGTTCAGAGTACCGAAGGAGAAGGGACGACATTCAAATTATACTTCCCGGTTTCCCGAAATGTATCGGCTGTTGATGGGTCGGAAATTCGGGCTGAAGATTATGCGGGGGGAGGCGAATTGATTCTGGTTGTCGATGATGTGGAACAACAGCGGGAAGTGGTTGCTGGAATGCTGAAACAACTGGGGTACAGGGTATTTTCCGTTTCAAGCGGGGAAGAAGCGGTGACGTATTTCAAAGAGCATGAAGTTGATCTCTTACTGCTGGACATGATTATGGATCCGGGCATGGATGGGCTGGACACCTACCGAAAAATTATTGAAATACATCCCGGCCAGAAAGCGGTGATTGCCAGCGGTTTTTCGGAAACGGATCGCGTTAGAGAAGCGCAACGCTTAGGGGCCGGCAAATATCTCAAAAAACCGTTTCTCATGGAAAAGCTTGGAATAGCCGTAAAGTCGGAATTGGCCGTAAACCGTAAAAAAATGAGATCATAATCAGATTCACCGGGGGGGTGCCATAATCTCCCGGGAATTTGATGAAAATACATCTTTTATTTGGTTTTTTTGTGTGTGGCCCGCATGAGTTTAGCGGTTTCCTCGATCTTACCCAGGTCCTCCACCATAGCCGCCCAGCCGTACCAGTAGGCGTAATCGGGATTGATGTGAAAGAACCCCTGGAACGTCCGCATGCGGTGTTTGAGGTACATTTTCAGAAGAATCTGATCGATGTGGGAAAGTTTGCTGAGATCCCCGCCCCCGGTCCGCATGAAAAAGAGGAGGTTGGGATAGTTGAATGGATAGGTTTCCGGCTTCTGGATAATGCCGTCTTTGTAAAGCCCCGCCACAATTTCAATGGCCTGGGCCATGAGGCGATCTGATTTACGCAGCATTTCGTCGCCCATTTCCAACTGCTTTCGGGCATAGGTTTTGGAATGGCACTGGGCACAGGTCTTGATCATTTTATCTCGCTGGACCTGCCATGATTCCTGGGTGAGCCTTGCCAGTTCCAGTTTCTTGACGGTTTCCAGTAAGGCCGTGGGTTTGCCGGTCTCCGGATTGAGAACGCCCAGGGCTTTGAGAATGGTAATGCGGTCCTGCTTCCACCGGGGATTTTCCGGAAAGGGCAGCCGAACCCCCAGAAAGCCCCAGGCCGTGTGGTTGTTGTGGGTACCGTCCGGCATATGGCAGGTCTGGCATTTGGGGGCACTGGCGCCTTCGGGCAGGTCGCCCACTTCCTTTACCAGTGTGCGCGTGCCATGCTTGGAACTGCTCCACATCTCCCACTGGGGATGGTCAAAACCCATGTGGCACTGCCGGCACGCCCGGGGATTCAACGCTTCTTTCTTGGAGAAAGCATGACGGGTGTGGCATTCATCACAGGAGTTGTTCTGGTAGCGGTACCCCAATTTCAGTTGCGCTTCCTTCTGAGCTTCGGTTTTTATCCCCATGTTGTGGCATCCGCCGCATCCCCGGCCGCCTTCGATGAGTTCATCGGGCTCCAGATGGGTAACGGGCATTGCCATCATGGAAGCCCAGCCCAAGTTGTGTTTCCCCTTGGTGAATTGGGTGAACTGATCCTCATGGCACTGAGCGCATACCTTTTCATCGGGCAACACGGCCAGTTTGCAGTCTTTTGCCACCATGTGTTTGTCGCCATGGCACTCAACACATCCCACATCTTCCCCACTGTGTTTGCTGGCCCGCCAGTCAGCCACTTGACCGGGAGAAACCTGACTGTGGCATTTGATGCAGGCATCGTCGCTGTTTTCAGCCGCTATTCCGGTAACGGGCGGGGCTGAGACCAAAAAACCCAGAAGTAGAATATACACACACCTGAAACGCTTCATGTTCTGCCTCCATGAAAAGGATTGTGAATAATTGCCGTTAGAAAAAATTCTGCCATGCATGGGTAGTGATGTCAACCGGTTTCTTTACCTCTAAAAAAGTAAGGTTTACTGCCATATAGAGAATTTCAGGATAGTAGGAGTCCATGAATTCATTCCTTTTTTCAAGCTGTTTTTCAAGTAGCCCTGATGCGTTCACCCATTATGATCCCTTGCACTGTCTGCGGGCTGTGTCAGAAAAAAATTCCTTTGACCAACTGTATCCTTTGGGTTAGATACTGAAACTTTAAACGAATTGAAGTGCCTGCGAGATATGGATGCAATTCGGACAGGGCAAACCAGATGCTCAAATAGATGAGCGTTGTGAGGGAGAAAGAAATGATACCTCTAGAAACGCTGTTGACATTTTTTATGGCTGCCATATTGCTTGCACTGGCTCCTGGACCCGACAACATTTTTGTGCTGACCCAAGCTTCGCTTTACGGGAAGTGCTCCGGGCTGTCTGTCATGCTCGGGCTTTGTACGGGACTTGTGGTTCACAGCTTTGCTGTGGCCCTGGGCGTTGCCGTTATTTTCGAGCAGTCGGCCCTGGCGTTTTCCGCGCTCAAGCTGGCAGGCGCCGGATACCTGCTGTATCTCGCATGGCAGGCATTCAGGGCCTCCGCCACAAAAATTCAGGGAAAAGGCAACGGTGAAATTCGTCTGCTGAAGCTATACGGTCGCGGCATTATCATGAATATCACCAACCCGAAAGTTTCCATTTTTTTTCTGGCGTTCCTCCCCCAATTCGCTGACCCGTCAAGGGGACCCGTGTGGCTGCAGATTCTTATTCTGGGAGGGCTCTTTATCCTTTCGACCATTCTGGTTTTCGGGGGTATCGCACTCCTGGCCGGAACCATCGGCCAATGGGTGAACCGGTCCGGTAGAGCACAGAAGATCATGAACCGGGTGACGGGTACTATTTTTGTGGGCCTTGCCCTGAAACTGGCCACCACCGAGCGATAGGAAAGTTTGGCTTTATGAACATGGGAAAAGACAACCATCAACGGTTTGGCCGTTCATTGATTCCTCTGGGGCTGCTGATTTTTTTTCTGTGCGGGATTCTTTTTGTGGAACCTGTGCGGGAAGCTCATGCCGGCGGGGACGGGCAATCGGTCCCGGATGTGTCACTTTGTTCTAAACCTTTATTTAAGCTCACGCCGAAACAGTTGTCCATCAGTTTGTGGGCACGGGAAGTTGTGGCGGCAAAGGTCGGCGGCAAAGTCCCCAGACAAAATATCCATGACCTGGATACCCTTTATCGGGAAGCTGCCGTTGCCGATAAAGATCTTAAGCGGATGACCCGTGCAGTGGCGGCACGTACCGGGGGAACTGCGGTTTTTCCACCCGGTGGCGGACTCAAGGGTAGAAAACGGGCCCAAGAGAAAATTGAGGTGGAATTGGGCGGGGACGCATCGCTGCTGATGGACATTTCCCGCAGTTCCATCGAATATGATGATGTTGATCAGGTTTACCGTGCCCTCCGATTCATATTGCGACAGGGTTATGAGGTGGTTCGTCTGAAAGACCGCGCACTGGTGCCTTTGCCCAGCGGGTTTTGGGATATTCATCTGAATTTGCTTATGCCCAATGGTCATATTGCCGAACTTCAATTGCATTTAAGAAAAATTCGACAGTACAGTATTGAAAAGGGGCATAAACATTATGAGCGGATTCGGGCGCTGGAAGCCAGGGCTGTCCGCGAAAACAGGCCCCTTACGTCGGAGGAACGGGCAACCATTGATCGTCTTAACTGTGAGCAGCGACAGATCTATCAGGCGGAGTTTAAACAGGGGCAGAAGACGCGCAAATGATGAAAACATGAGGTAAGCCCATGGATGACTGGATTCTTAAACGGTCAAAAACCGTTCATGATACCGCCGGGCGTAAGGTGCGGGTCCTGGAAGACCCTTCGGCTATTGAAGCGGCAGGCGTTTTCGGTTGCAGTGTTCGGGCTGTATGTGAGGCGGCCCTGAACGTGGGGATCTGTCCCTTTCGATATATTCGGAACCGTGAAACGGTTTCAATTGAAGAACAGCTTCAACTGGTGAAATCACAAGTGGCCGTGGTGGGTTCGGGGGGCCTGGGTGGTCCGGTTCTACTGCTGCTGGCAAGGATGGGAATCGGTTATCTGGTGGTGGTGGACCCGGATCGTTTTGACGAAACCAACCTGAATCGACAGGCCCTGTCCAGCGTGCCGGACCTGGGGAAATCCAAGTGTGAAGTGGCGGCCCGGGTGCTTGAAAATGTCAATCCCGGTGTGGACGTCCAGGTGCATCAGGCTCGAATGGATAGGACGAATGCCGAAGAGATCCTGGCCGGATCGAATGTGATAGTGGATGCCCTGGACAATGTGCCGGATCGTTTTACCATTCAAGCGGCAGCCCGATCACTGAAAATTCCGCTGGTGCACGGAGCTGTAGCGGGCTTTGAAGGACAGTTGATGACCATTTTCCCGGAAGACACGGGATTTTCTCTGCTCTATGGCACGGGAGATATGGACAGAGACCGGGAGAAGAGTCCCGAGGCGCTCTTAGGGGTGCCGTCGGTCACACCATCGTTTGTGGCGACGCTTCAGGCCATGGAAGTGATCAAAATCCTTCTCAACCGGGGAAGACCTTTCAGAAAAGTCATGGTGCATGTGGACATGGAAGCGGGTGAGATGAACCGGTTTTCATTTGAGGGAAATTAGCAGCCTTTCCAGCCGCAGCCTTTTTGGAGAATGCGGCTGGAAGGGCCTGGTATGGGGTTCTCCCATTTGATGATTTTCAGGATTTATTTCGTATTCCTGGGACATTCGCCGCATTGGGGGCCCCAATTTCCACGGCCTTGTTCCTTGCCATAACCGCCCCCCTTTCCCTTGCCATAGCCACGGCCTTTTTTATCACGGCCATCTCTGCAAAAACCCGAGGCCAGAAGTTTTGAGGTTTGTTCAGGGGTCAAGAGGTTCCGAAAGGCGATGCGCATATCCGTTTGAGTATCCCGAATCTGCGTTCTCAGCGCTTGAATCTCTTTCTGAGTGGCCTTGATTTTATCGGCATCAAGGGTTGATTGTGTCCATAACAATTTCATTTCTGCCCGCTTTGTGGCCAACTGGGCTTTGATGGGTGTAATTTCTTTTTTTGCCGCCTCGTGAAGGGTCTGAATTTTTCCCGTTTGTTCATTGGTCAGTTCCAAGGTTTCTATCACGGCAGGGTTCGAATGTCCTCTTCCGTCAAAGAATTTATTCCTCGGGCCCGCCATGGCCAACGTTGTAACGGCAACCACCATCAGAAGTGCTGCAATAATGCTCATTTTTTTCATCTTGTTGATCTCCTTTTTCATTGGGTTGACATTTATTTTCAAACTCTCAATTCCTGAAATGCAATTACAGCACAAAGTATGCCAAACTTTCCCCCCCAGGTTTTTGTGGGGATATTCTGCGCCCATAGCCTTTAAGAGGGTCTGTTGAAGAAAAGGGTCAGGAGGACGAAGCGGCAACAATTGTCGAAAATGCGAAAGAGAGTGCGACAAAACTGTCGAAACGGGTCCACTGAAGAATGGACGTGATGATTGACTTTTTTTCACTTTCACGGGTATTCTTTGATCCATGAAAAAGGAAAGAGAACTTTCAACAGAAAAACAGAGACGTTCAGGGGGAACATTTCTTCAGCCCCTGGCGCTGGCAGGCGTATGTCTTGTTTTCGTAACGCTCTTGTTGGCCATGGCTGCCATGGATTTCAGAACACTTGACAAAACGCTTGTGGAGTATATGGAGAAGCGGGGGTTTGATTTCGTCAGAACCGTTCAGCAGGCGACGGGATTCAATCTGCAACAGATGAACAACATCCAGGAATTGGATTTTGGTGGAACCACTTCAACGGGTTTCGAGGATCAGCGCCTTTCCCTGCAGGAGTCCATGGTTATGGCAATTCTGCAGTTGGCACAGCGAATTGATCATGAAACAGAAAATGGAACCCTGAGCCATGAGAAACTGGTATCAGTGATATCCAGGCAGGGTTTGTGGAATCTGGCTTTATTCGATGATCAAGGCGCCCTGACATTTCAAAAACGATCTGTGCCCAATACGGTTCAAAATACAATTTCAACCATGGTAAGGGATCATGAAGATTTGAAAATCCATATATTTGAGTCCTTAAATAACCGCAGTTCCTCACGGTTTATTGCCCTTCGTCGTAATAACAATCAAGGGTTTGTCGTTCTGGTTTTTGACCCTAAATCGTTCCTTTTCTGGAAATTGCGGACGGCGGTGGAGATGGCTGTAGATGCCGTGGGGATGCCTTCCAATACCGATTGTTTTTTCATCGGGGATGGTGCGGAGCTGACCCTTTTTCAAGCAGGGGCATGCTCGGAACCGCCCATTGAGAGACAGGGGGGAGTTTCCGGCGGAAGGGTCGTCTGGAACGGCCGTAAGGAGGTGATGATTACCGAAAGGCTCTCATTGGGCGAAGGGGCCCCATTGATTGCGCGCCTCCAGCTAAAAACGGATTCCCTTGACGAGATGATCGGAAAAGAAAAACGCTGGGGTATTATCGCCATGGGACTCATGGTTTTTATGGCGGTGCTTTCCATGTGGTTCCTTTACAGAAACCAGAATCGTCATATCGCCGGAATGCATCAGATGGAGCGCAGGCTTCACCAGGCAGAGCGATTATCGGCCATGGGCCGTCTGGCTTCGGGTGTGGCCCACGAGATCCGCAATCCGCTCAATGCCATCAGCATGGCCTGCCAACGCCTCAAAGAGGACAACCTGCAGCAGCTTTCCACGGTGATCCGTAATGAGATCGGGCGACTGAACGTTATCATCGAGGAATTTCTCGGGCTTTCAAGAGGACGGCAGTTGAAACTGGAAAGGGGCGACCTGGCGGATCTGGTTCGCCAGGTGGGGTTGCTCATGGGGGAGGAGTCGCGGTCCAGAGGGGTTGAGCTCCAGACAACCGGGGCCGAATCCGGCTTCATGATGTTCATGGACGCAAATAAAATCAAGCAGGCTCTGATAAACATTGTGAAGAACGCCATGGAGGCCATTACAGGATCCGGGACCGTGACAATCGGATTCAGCTCAAAAGAAAAAGATAAAGCCGTCATATTCGTATCCGATACCGGCACAGGCCTTGTCGAAGATGATATGGATAAAATCTTCAATCTGGATTTTACGACCAAAGAAAAAGGACTGGGACTGGGACTCGCCCTGGCCCACGAAATTGTTCAAGCCCATGGCGGGGAAATCAGGGTTCAGAGCGCATCGGGTGTGGGAACCACTTTTTTTATCCTGCTCCCTGTAAAGGTAACATGAGATGACTGAAAAACTCAATATTCTGGTAGTGGAAGATGGGCGGAGTCAGCGGGAAATGCTTCGGGATTTTCTGAAAGATGAAGGGTACCCGGTGTCCGAAGCTGAAAATGGAGAGATCGCCCTTATAAAACTGCGGGAAGACTGTTTCGATCTGGTATTGACCGACTACAAGATGCCCGGCATGGACGGTATGGCTCTGCTTCAGGCGGCGAAAGATCTGAATCCGGAGGTGGATGTGGTGGTGATGACCGCCTTCGGTACCGTTGAAACGGCCGTCAGTGCCATGAAAGCCGGTGCCTCCGATTATATCAGCAAACCCATTGACCTGGACGAACTGCAATTGCTCATTGAGCGGATTTCCGGGCGACGGACCATTGTGCGCGAAAATAAAATGCTTCGGAAAGAACTAAGGGGTAAAGAGATAACGCCAGAGCAGATCATTTTTCGAAGCGCGGCCATGGCGGAGGTGATCAACCTGGCCGGCCGTGTGGCGAAAAGCCGGGCTACCGTTTTGATACAGGGGGAAAGCGGTACGGGAAAGGAGCTGATTGCCCGTTTAATTCATGCCCTGAGTCCCCGTTCCGAAAAGCCCATGACGGTTGTCAACTGCGCGGCACTGCCGGAGAATCTCTTGGAAAGCGAATTGTTCGGTCACGAAAAAGGGTCTTTTACGGGGGCTTCCGGAACCCGTCTCGGTCGATTTGAAGAAGCGGATGGGGGGACTTTGTTTCTGGATGAAATCGGCGAGCTAACCAACAGCGTCCAGGTAAAGCTGTTGCGGTTCCTTCAGGAAAGAGAGTTTCAGCGGATCGGTGGGAACCGCACCTTTCATTCAGATGTTCGCGTCATCAGCGCCACCAACAGGGATCTGGAAGGCCGGATGAAGGGCGGCGAGTTCAGGGAAGATCTGTTTTACCGATTGAATGTGGTGGGGGTTACCATTCCCCCGCTCAGGGGCCGAAGGGAAGATCTGGCGCCATTGGTGGATCATTTCCTGAAACGGTTTTCGTCGGAAAACAATCGAAACATCAAAGGCGTTTCGTCCAAAGCCCGAGATTTACTCATGAAGTACGACTATCCGGGCAATGTAAGGGAACTGGAAAACATCCTTGAACGGGCCGTGGTGATTGCCAGGGGGGATCACATTGAAACCGCGGACCTGCCATTTTCCGCAGTGGAGGAAAATGAGACGGGAAACCGGAACTGGAAACGGGGGACCCTGAAAGAATCCCTTGCCTTTCTGGAGCAGGAGATGGTCAAAGATGCCATGACGGAAACCGGAAATCACCAGACACGGGCCGCCCGAACCTTAGGCATCAGCGAAAGGATGTTGCGTTATAAACTGAAAAAATACGGTTTCAAATAGCCCTTAGATTATTGCAGCTCACCATTGAGGGCTTATTCCTCACATTTGTAACACATGCAGTAGCAGATTTTTTTGGCCACAGTCATTGGCACTTGGTCGATACAAGCCCAGTTTTTATAACAATCTTGATCAGCCAATTTGCACGAAGCCGAGAGAGTTGTTTGCTTTGGGCTTGGATCATTTCAAGGCGGACGGCACGATCGGCTTCGCTGGCCTTTAGCTGAGCAATAAGATCGTCTCGTTCTGCTTCAAGTTGACGAATTTGTACAAGTTCTTTGCCCTGAGCTTCGATCACTTCAAGGCGGGCGGCACGATCGTCCTCGCTGGCCTGCAGTTGGGCAATAAGATGTGCTTTATCGGCTGTCTCGCGCGCATAAATATCTAATAGTGCAAGAATTAAACGACCTTTGGATGTAGCTGTCAAAGCAGCTTCAATCTCTTCGGTCGAGTTAGCCGCAAGGGGCGTCCGGCTGACCGCAAAAAACATATCATAGTGGCCAAAAACCGCGGTTTCAAACTGAATATGTTCGGCGCCTATCTGCTGAAAAAGGCGCGTGACCGACCGATCGCTGAATAAATAGACGTGCTCCTCTGGAATCAGCATCTCCAAAAATCGAGCTTTGTTTTCTGCCAACGCCGTGTAATTCATCCCCTCCTTAAATTGGGGTGTCTGGAGGAGCAGTGTGCCATCCGACTTAAGCAGTTGCAGGCAATGGGACATGGTTTCAACCGGGTCGGGCAGGTGCTCCAACAAGTCCATCAAGACGATGACGTCGAGGCTGCCGGGGAGAATTTCGAGGGTTTCAACCGGGCCAACAAAAATCGGCACATCAAAGGTTTTCTGACCGAATTCAACTACCCAAGGGCTCACTTCCACCCCGGAGGCATCGTATCCGGCATGCCGTAGCAGGGCGACAAAGCTGCCGTGGGAACAGCCCAGTTCCAGAACTCCGGCAGGCGGCAGGCAGTATTTGAACAGCGCTTTAAGCCAGTGCAGGTTACGTTCGGTAAGGTCGCTGCGTGCGCGGGTGTGGATGTCAGGCAAGCCGAGATCCCGTTTCTGATGGGTGAGCCAGTAATTTTTCCCATAAAAAGCGGTATCGTCATTGTCGATTGTTCGCTGTTCGTCTGAGATACCGCGATGCGAAACTAAGGTTCCACATGTATTACAAAGACTATATCCAGGACCGAAAGATGATAGTTCATCACTACCACACCAACATTTCTGTTTGGCTTTCTCAGTTTTCATCTAATATGCCCTCGTCGATATTTTCCCAGGTAGATCAGCCACCCCATGGTGGGTCAAGAAAGAAATCCCGTCTTTGATGACAAAGCCCACCGAAAACTGACCCGCATCGGCGACAACACACAACGTGGTATAGCGGGTCGCCCATTCCTCATGGGAAATGGATTTTCTATTATTCCAGTCATGCTCCGAAACTGCCGCCAGGCCAACTTCAAAAGAATATTCGCCAATCCCTAACTGTAAAGCAACCTCTTGGCGACAAACAATTTTAATACCCGCTTTTAGACCAACAGGTAAATCAACTTCATATTGCCAACTATTTTTTCCATGAGCGATTATACCTTTATCATTTCTAATAACCACACCAAATATGGGTACCCCTATATAATCAGTTAGTTCGAACTCGCAATGAAATATTGCTATGCCACCTTGGTTAAATGAGTTGCACGGTTCATTTTTTGCGTTACAAAGGGCAATCGCAAGACAATGTGCTTGTCCATTACTGATTTGAGACTTTGCAGATAGATCGAGAAAAGCAATATCAGGTGGACGAACGACGGTATCGCTACCTTCACCGTGGAACGCAACGTCCTCACGGGTACACACCTCACTTGGTGCCTGTTTTTCGATTGTCTGGTGTAAGAGATAATAGTGCTTTGTGGCTTCGGGTGAAGGTCCGATAAATTTCTGAACACCCTGATCCAACAGGATGGCTTTCTCACAATATTGTTCGATATCCGGCATCGAGTGAGAGACGAGCAGGATTGCCGCGCCCGAATTTCGTAGTTGTTCTAATCTCCCATAACATTTTTGCCTAAAAAACACATCCCCCACTGCCAGCGCCTCGTCAATAATGACAATGGAAGCATCAATATGTGCTTGCACCGCAAACGATAGGCGCAAAAACATTCCGCTGGAGTATGTTTTTACAGGTTGTTCGATGAACTCGCCAATGTCGGCGAAGTCGACGATCTGGGCATAACGGGCTTCGATTTCTTTCTTGGTGAGCCCAAGAATGCGTCCGTTCAGGAAGACGTTCTCGCGGCCGGTAAACTCCGGGTTGAAGCCACTGCCCAGTTCCAACAGCGCGGCGATGCGGCCTTGGACATCAACTTCTCCACTCGTATGCGCCAACGTCCCCGCAAGGATTTGCAGGAGCGTGCTCTTACCGCTGCCATTGCGGCCGATGATGCCGAAGGTTTCCCCGCGCCGTACATGAAACGATACATCCTGCAATGCCCAGAATTCGCGAAAATACCTGGACGGGGAACGATGCTTGGATAGACCCAATGCAACACCTGCACGATTGGCCGCACGGTAAATATGGGGCAAAACCAGCTGTTTCAATCTCTCGCGAGGCGTATCGTAGATTTCGTAGCGCTTACTGAGGTTGCGAACATCAACAACGACTTCTTTAGAGGACATCGGCAAACCCTCGACGTGATTTCTGGAACCACCAGTAACCGATTTGGCAGACCGATAGGCCAATGACCAGACTAATCGCCCATGCACCCCATAGGAACGGTTTGTCCCAGAGCATCAGGTTGCGTAGCAGGATGACAGGGAGGGTAATCGGATTCCAGACCAAAAGTTTTCCAAAGGCCGGGGGCAGCGCTTTGATTGGGTAAAAAATTGGGGCCATGAAAAGGGTAACGGTGGTAACCATACCCATGATTTGGGAAAGGTCACGCAGATAGACACCCAGCGAGGCAAAAAGCCAAGAAATGCCCATAATTATCAGCACCAGGGGAATTAGAGCAATGGGGATCATTAGCGCACCGCTATGAATGACCACGCCGGCCAGCAGGCAAAAAACCACGAGAACACCAAAGCTAACGAGAAAATGTAAAAAGGCTGAGACCAATGCCACCCATGGCAGTATTTCAAGTGGGAATATTACTTTCTTAACGAAGTTGGGTTGACTGGTAATTAAGCTTGGCGCTCGATTGAGGCATTCTGCGAAAAAACTGTGAACGACCATGCCCGAGAAAAGCACAATCGCAAATGAAACCTTGCTTTCTGCCACTCCTCCCCATTTGGCCCTGAATGCCACACTGAAAACGATGGTGTAGATAGCCAACATCAACAGAGGATTGAACAAAGACCAGATGACGCCCAACATGGAGCCTTTGTAGCGTCCGATAAAATCACGCTTGACCAGGTCCCAAAGCAGCTCTCTGTTTTGAAAAAGGGTGCCAAGCATCGAAGTCGGCGTGGCAGGGTGATCATTACTCATAATAAGAGGGTTCCAAAAAACTTTAAGGAAAACCGCCAACGACTTGTCATTTTATGGATGCTATCATTCGCCTTAAAGCAGCACGCCAGTGTATATGCGCAGTTTCAAAATCCAGCCATGAATCGGGACTGTTATGCAGACCATATGCGGACCGTGCACCCTGCGTGCATTATCCTTACGTATCCTTCGGGCCAATTTAAACCGGTTTTCAAGGGTTTGTAAACCAAAAATTTCAAATATCTTCGGCTGGTTTTTGCGTTTTACGCCCACACGATTTTCGGTGGTTTCCGTTCCGGCAACCTGTAATATCTGGGTTTGGCATATCCCAGCATCATAGGGTAATGATGGGGATGATTTTCCGGCAGACCCACCACTTTTTTGATCTCCGGACCTGAATGAAGCGCTCCCTGAAGCAATCCCGCCCAACATGTTCCAAGACCCAGTGTGGGTGCTGCCAGTTCAAGGTAGGACAAGGCCAGGGTCAGGTCGACCATGCCGTTTAACGCTTCTTTGGAAGCGTGGGCCACCACCAGCACGGGGGCATCTCTCAGGACCTTGTCCATGCCCTTATCCCAGGCCGTCACGATGGCGGGGAAATAGGGGGCGCGGGCAGCTTCGGGACCTTTTTCAAGAATATAACGCATCCAGTCAACGGTGAGTCCCGCCAGTTGGCGGATCTTGTCCTGATCGGTAATGACTCGCCAGTTGACCATCTGGCGGTTCCCTGCTGAGGGTGCGTACCGGGCGATCTCGATGAGTTCCTGGATTTTTTCTTTTTCCACGGGCTTGTCCCCGTAGATGCGGACGGAGCGGCGTGATCGCAAAAACTGTACGGCCTGTTCACGGTTAATGATAAGATCTTTCACAATGGACGGACACCGTTCCATGGGAATGCCGGCGTGCTGGAGCGCCCCGTGGGGGCAGACCGCAACACAGTGTCCACATCTCAGACAGACCTCTTCCGTGCCGGGTATGAGGCGAGGATAACCTTCTTCATGGTCCATTTGTATGATGGCCATGGGGCATTCAGCAACGCAGATGCTGTCCTTTTTACATTTGTCGCGGTCTATTTTCAGAAGTCCAAGATTATTTCCCAAAACCCTAACCCTTCTGAGCCTGTTTTGATTTTCGGCGACGAAATAGAAAAGCGCCGATGATAATGAGCGCCAGGGGAATCAGCAGGGCCCAGATATATTCTTCGATGAGGGCTATGGCCACCACGGCAATGCCGAGGAAAACACCCACAAGGGAGATCCGCCAGCTGGCGGTAATGCCGGCACTTAAGGTGGCAAAAGCGAGGATCAGAAGGGCTACGAGCCCCACGTCAACGTTGTTGAGCCGTCCCGTGTCCGTAGCGCTGAGCAGGAAGACCAGGTATATGACGATCAGGTAAGCGAGCCAATGAAAGACCTGGATCCATACCAGCCTGCCCTTGCTTTCTCCCCGGCGGTTCATGTTGGCCCACTCAATGGCGATGGTCGCTATGCAAAAAACAGGGGCCATGGCCATCCAGTACCAGAATCCTTTGGTGGGGCTATAATCGGTGAGTGCAATGCCCACCACCGACAGCAACAGCAAAAGAATCAAAATGAATTCAGAAGTGTGACGTTTTTTTGGAATGCTGCTGGATCCGTTGTGAAGGTTTCCGGACATGGGTTTCTCCTTTCTTTGAGCTGCCCAATGGGATATAGGCTTCTTTTTTGGTTAAGAGATTTAAAAACCTGAATGCCTTTTTATCAGAGCTTCATGGAAAATACAATGGCCGTGTTTCCAAATCCCCTTGTTTTTTGACTTCCCAATTGTCAATGTATTTCGGTTCTGTCAGCCATTTCCCCTATATGGGAACAATATCTTGACGATTCGTATACGATCGGCTTAGAGTACGTCATGCTTTTTACAGGGAGTGAAAATGGCGGGCGAGGGATCGCCCATGTCCGGACGTTGAATGTTCTGGCCGCTCTGGTGTGGTGCCTGGGCGGGGTTATCCTGGTGGTCAAAGGGGGGAAACTTCTGGCTGAAGGTGCTTCCCTTTTTCCAGGTTCTGTGTGGCCCTGGGTAGCGGCTGTTGCCGGGCTTTTGCTGGGTGCAGGCAAAGGGGAATTTCTTTTTTCCAGGAGTTGCAAAAATAATCTGGCACGCATTTCGAGTTTGAGGCATCCCAGGATCTGGCAGTTCTTCAGTCCCGGCTTTTTTGTTCTCCTTTTCTTCATGATTGCTGCCGGTGCAGGTCTTTCCCGTTTGGCTCACAACTCTTTTGCCGTCCTGAACGGGGTGGCAGTTCTGGATCTTTCCGTTGGCGCCGCCCTGCTGGCAAGTAGCCGAGTGTTCTGGCAACAGAAGGCATTTGTGAAACCCCGCGCCTCGAAATGTTGAAAAACACTTTGCCGTGTATTCCCCCGCTCCCGGTTTTTGTCCCTTGACCCGGGTGACCTCAAAATGATAGAAATCGCCGGCATGGGAGGCGTTTACATGATGAGGACAAAATGCCACATTCTCGGTGAGGAACAGCGACGAGATCTGACAAAAATGATCACAACTGTGGTCAGACAGGATGAAAGGGTTTTGTTTGTATTTCTTTACGGTTCCTTTCTGTATGGGGCTTTTTTTCGCGACATTGATCTGGGCGTCTTTGTCAAGGATGTCGGGTCGACCGGTTTCTGGGATTACGAATGCAGGCTTTCCCAAAAAATTGAAAGAATGTTGGGCCATCCTTTTCCTGTTGAAGCCAAAGTCATCAATCGGGCGCCCATTTCTTTTTGTTATCATGTAATCAGGGGTCGGCTCTTATTTGTGCGGGATGAAGGCGTAATGGTTGATTTCATGACCCGCGTGGCTAGGACCTATCTGGATATGGCGCCTCTCAGACGAAAATATATGTTGGAGGCCATGGCATGACCGCCATCCATATGGAAAAGGTCTACGCCAAATTTAGGGACATTCAGGAATCCATCGAACGGCTGAGGCGGTTTGCCGCCATGCCCCGCGCCGAATTTCTGAAAGACAGGGACAGTCAGGACATTGCCGGTTTTCGGCTTATTGTGGCCACAGAGGCTGCAATAGACACCTGTCTGCACGTGGCGGCCAAAAAGCTCAAACAGGTCCCAGAGGAATATGCCGGCTGTTTTCGACTCTTGGGTGAGCATCATTTGATTGATCAGGAGGTGGCTTCGAGACTCGCTGCCATGGCTCGTTTTCGAAATCTGCTGGTACACCGGTACTGGGAGATCGATTACGGTCGCATGTACGACATTATTGCCGGAGATGATCTCGCAGACCTGGAACGTTTCATGAAACAGATCGGTCGGCTGAGTGAAGCCTAAAACGGGCTGTGTTCCGATCTTGACTTTTTCCAATTCATTTCTGACAACTAACAAAAAGCCCCTCCCGAATTTTGGGTGAGGGGCTTTTTTTGTCGGGAAGATTGATCGCATTTTCCTGAGTACATACGACTTCATAGAGTTTATTTTTTTTGGGGGCTGGATATTCTTTCAACTTCAGAATTGGGTATTAGCCAGATAGAACCGAGCTTTGTTGCTTTTAGCTCCTGATCTGGTGGGCGTGGTCATTCTGGATCTTGGCGTTGGGGCTGCCCTGCTGGCAAGCAGTCGTGTGTTCTGGCAACAGAAGGCCTTTATAAAATCCAGCGCCTCGAAACGTTGAAAAACATTTTTCCGTGTGTTCCGTCGAATTTGTCGTATTTGGGTGTGGATTTATTGTTGAGCGTTGATTTCGAACCGCGCTATCTTTTCGTACAGGGCCTTGCGGGAAATTCCAAGCCTTTGAGCGGCCAGACTTTTGTTGCCACGGCATTGTTCGAGCGTTTTCAATATGAGTTCCCGTTCCATATCCCTGATGCTCACACCTTGCTCAGGAATGTCATAGATAAGCTTTTTGGGTTTCTTGGCCGATAACCGTCCCGATTCAGACATGATTTTTTCCGGGATGTCCACCATCCCCAGTAAAGGCCCTTTGGCGAGGATAACAGCCCTCGCCAGACAATTTTTTAATTCACGGATATTGCCCGGCCATGCGTAATTCATGAGGGTTTCCATGAGATTCGGGTGTACACCTTCGACCATCTTTTTATATTGTAAGGCATAGCGCTTTACGAAGTGATCAACCAAGAGTGGGACATCGTCTAAACGTTCTCTTAAAGGCGGCACGTGGATAGATATAACGTCGATTCTATACAAGAGGTCCCGCAAAAAACGCCCATGTTTGATTTCCTCATGCAGGTCGAGATTGGTGGCGGCGAGGATCCTGACATCTACCTTTCGCGACGTTGCGCTCCCAACGGGTTCAAAGGTCATCTCTTCAAGAAAACGGAGCAGTTTGGCCTGCAGACCGATACTCATATGGCCTATCTCATCCAAAAACAGGGTACCCTTGTGGGCCATTTCCAGCCGGCCCTTTTTTTCCGCAACAGCCCCCGTAAACGCACCCTTGAGGTGTCCAAACAGCTCGGCCTCCAACAGGGTTTCCGTGAGAGCCGCGGAGTTTATGCATATGATATCGGTATCCCGGCGGACGCTTTCCAGATGCAGTGCGCGTGCCAGGAGTTCTTTGCCGGTCCCGGTCTCTCCTAGAATCAAAACGGAAACATCGGTGGCGCCCACGGTCTGAATCATGTCAAAGATCTTCCTCATCCGTGGACAGGCGCCGATCATATTGTGGAAGGAGTGGTCACCGAAGGCCTGCTCTTGGAGGCTGATGAGCTTATGGGACATCTCTCGCTCCCGGATGGCCCTTTCAAGCACGATTTCCAGCTCTTCATAATCCAGTGGTTTGATGAGATAATTGGTTATTCCCTCCTTCAAGGCCTGAACGGCTGATTTAACGGTTCCATGGGCTGTCATTATGATAAACGGGGGCGTTTCACCAACCGAACTCATATTCCTGTAAAGCTCCAGCCCGTCCATCCCCGGCATCTTGAGGTCTGAGAGCACCAGATCTATGTCCTTTTGTTCCCTGACGATCTCTAAAGCCCCCGCCCCACTGGTCGTTCGCAATATTTCATATCCCCCATCCGCAAGGATGGCCATTAGCACCTTTAATGTATTGATGCGGTCATCAACCAACAGTATCTTCTTTTTCCTCAATGTCCGACTCCTCACCTTTTAGGCCGGTATCGACCGGCAATTCAACCCATACCGTAGTACCGACGTCCGGCTGACTTGAAATCTCTATTTTGCCTCCGTGATTCTCCACAATGCCCAAACTCAAGGGAAGCCCCAGGCCCGTCCCGCTCTCCTTTGTGCTGAAAAAGGGGTCAAAAATGTTTTTTATATTTTCAGGGGCTATGCCGATCCCGCTATCCTCAATGGTGATGCGGATAAGGTCTTTGGAATCCTCGGTGCCGTTGTTTCTCTTAAGTTTGGATGAAAAAAACAGGGTTCCACCGTGGGGCATGGCATCCATGGCATTGATTAAAAGGTTGACCAGAACCTGTCCAAGCTGGTTGGCATCAGCATTGATCAGTGGGACCCATGCATCCATATGATTCTCAAAATGGATGTCCCTTTCCTGTGCCTCTTTTTGAAAGAGATTCTGGGTTGAAAAGATCAGTTTGTTTATATCAGTGGGTTCCGGCCTGGGCAAGGACTGTTTTGAAAAGTAAAGAAAATCGGTAACAAAACTGCTCAAACGATCAATCTCCTCCGAGATTAGTTGGGTGTATTCCCGGATCAAGGTATCTCGGGAGCGTTTTCTCCTCAAAAAGACGACGGCGCCCTTCATGGCGTTTAAGGGGTTTCTGATCTCATGGGCCACACCGGCGGAAAGTCTGCCCAAAGAAATGAGTTTTTCTGAACGAATCAACTCGTTCTGGATGCGTGAGAGGTTTTTTGTCATCCGGTTGAAGGAACGGGTAAGGTCGCCCAGTTCGTCCCTGGTCCGGACCGGAATCTCGTGAGTCAGGTCTCCCTTGGAAATATGGTTGGTGGCCGTAACCAGATTGCGTATCGGTCTCATCAGATAATAGGAGAGAAGGGTTACCCCCGCCATGGTCAAGAGCAGCGTAATAACCACCACCTGGAGGATTTTTCTTCGGATAGCCCTTGCTTCTTTTTTCAATTCAACGCTGGGAATGGTCGCTGCAAGAGACCAACCCATTATGGGGATAAATGCGAAGGCCGCTACCTTGTTAACGCCTTCAAAAGAATAGTTTTTCCATCCGCTGTCCCCGGACAGCATGTCCCGGACCAGTTCTTTCAAGCTCTGATCGGGGTAGGTTTCCACATCATATCTGTAGGGTGGGAAGAGGGGGTGTGCTACGTTTCTTCCCAACCGATCGATAAGAAATGCGTACCCTCTGTCCCCCACCTGGATATTCCCGACGATGTCGATTATTTTTCCATAGTCGAGGTCGATCACCACAGCGCCCGCGAATTCTTTCCAGCCACTGTAAATGGGCTTAACCCAATGGATAACTTTTCCTTTTTTGGAAGATGATCCAAGGATGTCCGAGACGTAGATACCCTTGAATTCCTTATTTCTGGCTGTTTTGAAGAACTTTTGCTCGCTTTGGTCCTTCATCTCTTCAACCGGGCCTTTCTTTCTCACCTTGATCAGTTCCCGGCCATTTTTGTCCAAGTAACGGATCTGAAAATAGTTGGGGGTCCTCACAATAAAATCCTTAAAAAGTTTCACGATATTTTCGTAATTGAATTCGGCTTCCGATTCCAATCTGAAGGACCTGGCAATGTGGTAGTCTTCCAGAACGGGTAGACGGGATAGGGTCTCCAGATCCATGCGGCAATAATAGAATATATGGTTGATTTTATTGGCAGTGGCTTTGACCTCTACCATCAGTTCCTGTCGAACAAGACGGTTAACGCGCTCTGCGGACTCCTGAATGGAAAAGTAACCAACCGCTGAGATGAGGAAACAAACCAGGGGAAGAATAAGCAAAAGGAGTTTTGAGGAAATGGAAAATTTGATCTTCATGTTCTTGAAACCTTTTGTTTACAGCCCCACTGATTGTCGAAACGGAGAACCTGCGGAAGTTAAGGGCTTAAAACCGGATCTGACCAAACTCTATCACTTAATATATCCACTTGCAAGAATTCCTCTGTTGTGTGAAAGTCCCGGCAAAGGCCCTTGATTATACCGGGTTGGTTTTCAGATATGGGTCTTGTAATTCCATGATATTTGGGATAAGGTCCTTCATGTTTTTTGTTTAATCCCAAATGGTAGGGTTTTGGCGGAAATGTTCCATATCTACGGGAAACACCGGTTTTATGCTTCTGATCCTTTGGCTTTCATGAACAGAACAAAGATCCATATTGGACTTCATATAAGCATATTTACTCTCCTTTTTCTTTTCATTTTGCAAGGCGTGACCCGTGCCGATGAGCAAATTTTGGTAGGCGTTGCCACGTCGCTAACCCTGCTGGAAGGCGAAGAGAGTTTAAAGGCTGTAGCGCTTGCTGTAGAAGAAATCAATGGCAAGGGCGGGGTGATCATAGGTGATAAGATGGTGCCCATAAGGGTCAAATCTATTGACCTGCGTGATGCGTCTCCGGAAGTTCCCGTATCCAAGGCCGTTTGTGATCTGGAAAAGTTCATCTACAGGGAAAAGATAAATGCCATATTGGTGGGCCCATTCCGTTCTGAAGTCCTTTTGGCCGGTATGGACATGATCGCCAGGCATAAAGTGCCCGTTTTGGGGACTATTGCCATGTCTGCCGCCTCGGAAGCCAAGATTATGAATGACCCTAAGTACAAATATATCTTTAGGGTGGCCCTTAATTCCAAATACTTTGTTGAGTACCTTATCAAAGCCATGAAGTTCCTGAACGTGAAATTCGGATTCAACAGGGTCTATATCATGAACCAGGATGTGGCCTGGGCCCGAGCAACTGCATCTCTTTTAATAAAATTATTTTTTGAAAGAGCGGGTTGGGATGTGATCGATCTGGAGACATACCCCACAGGCGCCTCAGACTTCTCGGCAGGGTTGCGTAAGGCCATGACAAAAGGAGCACAGGTGATCCTGCCCATATTTGATATGCCCCAAAGCGGTATCTTGGTCAGGCAATGGAACCGCATGAAAGTCCCTGCTATCCTTTGCGGCTTTATTTCTCCCATGGTGGGACCCGGCGCCTGGAAGATTTTCCAAGGCAAAATTGCCGGCGCTCTTAATGTCGTCTTCGAGTTGGGCAATGTGCCGTCATCGAAATACAAGCCTGCTATGGACTTTTACCAGGCCTACCGGAAAAAATTTAAAAAAAATATCGAGGCAGGGCATGGCCCGGCAGCTGCCTATGAGTCCGTTTACATTTTAGCTGGAGCCATTGAAAGGGCCGGTAGTCTGGACCCGGATAAGGTGGTCGCAGCCCTTGAAAACACGAACAGGGTTGGGGCTATGGGGAGAATTCAATTCCATAGAGGACACCAGGCTATCTTTGGGAACAACCCGGATGCGGAAGCGCTTGCGTGTATTGTCCAGTGGACAAAAACCGGGCATCGAAGGATTGTTTATCCCCCATCTATTGCAGAGGGGGAAATTGAACTGCCCGATTTCCTGAGATGAGCAGCGCCGCATGTATGGCTCTTATCTCCCCATTTTCATGAAGAGTTGTTACTTTTGGTTACATTTGACCTAACTTATTGAAACAATATGCTCTTTTGTATTTAAACGCTATTTTGCCCCCATTTGGTTCTTCGGGCTGTTACTTATGGTAACAGTAGGCGCGGGCAACCTACTTGTTGCAGAATAAATTATAAGTAAATTCAGCCTATTGAACTATAATAAATGTTGGCATATTCCTTGCTTGAGTTTGAGGAAATGGCCAAAACAGAAAGGAGATCAGAATGAAAAGAAAAATTGGGTTGTTTGGGTTTGTATTGTTACTGGTTTGTGTTTGGATGGTTCCTGCTTCACATGTCTTCGCAAAAGATCCTATTATTCTGGGGGTTCCCACGTCCCTGGGGTTCCTTGAAGGCAAGGAAGGACTTGCCTGCGTCAACATGGCCGTGGATGAAATCAACGCGGCGGGGGGCGTCAAGGTGGGCAATGAAACGCGTCCCTTCAAGGTCATCGCCATCGATGCCCGGGGAGCGGAACCGGGGGTTCCTGTGAGCGACGTCATCCGAGCCCATAAAAAGCTCATTCTGGAAGACAAGGCGGATTTCATCGTCTTCGGATCATTCAGGTCCGAGTGTGCCATCGCTTGTATGGACGTGGTGGGTCAGTACAAGATTCCCATGATCCTTGGAACGGCCATGTCCCCCGGCATGCAGAAAAAGGTGATGACAAACTATGACAAGTACAAGTATACCTTCAGGGCCTGCCTGAATGCGGTCTATCTTATCAAATACCTGGGCGGCACCATGGCCTACCTCAACAAGGAATTTGGTTTCAACAAGGTCTATATCATGAACCAGGACGTGGCCTGGGCGAGAAAAACAGGCGACCTCATGATCAAATTGGTCTTTGAGAAAATGGGATGGGAAGTGGTGGGCCGCCAGCAGTACCCCACGGGAAGTTCCGACTTTTCGGCCGGCCTCATGAAAGCCAAAGCCAAGGGCGCACAGGTAATCCTGCCCATTTTCGACATGCCCCAGAGCGGGATCCTGGTAAAACAGTGGAAGACCATGCATATCCCCGCCCTTATGGCCGGTTTTATCTCGCCGCTGGCCGGTCCCGGTGCCTGGAAGCTTTTTGACGGTAAAATCGCGGGTGCCATGAACTGCATCTTTGAAATCGGCAACATGCCCGTTCCGAAAGTTCCCAAATCCGTTGAGTTCTACGAAAAATACCAGAAAAAATATGGCAAGCCCATTGAAGCGGGTCATTCCCCGGCGCCGGCTTACGAGATGATCTATATGCTGAAAGAAGCCATTGAACGGGCCGGCAGCGTCAACGGCGACAAGGTGGTGGCAGCATTGGAGAAAACCGACCGCCAGGGCGCCATGGGCCGTATCAAGTTCGGCAAGGACCACCAGGTGATCTATGGCAGCAATCCGGAGGTGGAAGCTCTGGGTTGCATGATTCAGTGGCAAGAGCCGGGAAAACGCGTCATTGTCTATCCCCCGTCCGTGGCGGAAGGCAAGATCCAATTGCCCGAAGGCCTCAAGAGCTTGAAATAGGTATTAGGTGTTAGGTCTTGTTCGAAAGTTCATAACCTAACACCTTACACCTCATACCCTACACCTTAAATCTTACACCTTTTACAGGCAGGATTTTTATGCTTCTAGGTACCCTTATCTACGGTTTTGTCAACAGTGCAATCCTGGCCCTTCTGGCCATGGGTTTCAACTTGACGTTCGGCATCAGCGGCGTGGCCAACTTCGCTTACGGGGCCGTCTACATTTTCTCCGGGTTTTCCGTGTGGATTCTCTTAAACACCCTTGGGATTCCGTACCTGCTGGCCGTTTTAATTGCCATCCTGCTGGCGGCCCTCATGGGGTTGGCCATTTACTATGGGGTGATCCTGAGAATCAAGGGCATGCCCCTATCGGAAGTCATGGCCACATTCGGCCTCGGGCTGGCCATCATGGAATTGTTCCGGTATTTTGATTTTGTAGGCTTTCGTTATACCCTGCCCGTTTTCATCGATGGCAGTTTCAGTATCGGCGACGTGTACATCGATTACCAGCGGATGATTATCGGTCTCATTGCCATTGGACTGACCTTCGGTCTGTACCTGTTTACCAACCACACCCGGACGGGACTGGCTTTTCGGGCCATTGCCCAGGATGAGCGGACGGCGTTGACGTTCGGAATCGATGCCGACCTGGTGGGGGGCTTGAGTATGGCGCTGGGGTGCGCGCTCGCGGCCATTGCGGCTGTGGTGATCCTGCCGCTCGGGACCATTGCGGTGGAAGGGGGCTACGAAGTCCTGATCAACGCCCTTGCCGTATGCATCGTGGGGGGCTTGGGCAGCACCGTGGGCATTCTGGTGGCCAGTGTGCTCATCGGGTATTCCCAGACCATTACGGCCAATTACCTGGAACCCCACTGGATGATGCTGGTGAGCCTCATCGCCATCGCCATCGTCCTGGTGGTGAAGCCGTCCGGGCTTTTCAGCCATCAGAAAGAACTTGAAGAGAGAATATAGTCAATATTATGAACAGGCGCAAAGAAAGAATCGATCGCGGTGTTAAAGCCCGCTCGGCGGATATATTCGCCCTCACAAGTTACCGGGAAATGCTTTATCTAATGATTCCCGGGGCCGTTCCCGTGGTGGCCCTCCTCTGTTTTTCGCCCATGCTCAGCGATTACTGGCGAGAGGTCATTATCTCAACCGCCATCTATGCCCTTCTGGCCATGAGCTGGGATATGCTCATGTGCGCAGGGCTTCTTTCCCTGGGCCAGTCCCTTTTTTTCGGGATTGGATCGTACATCTCAGGTTCCCTCAACTATTATGCGGGATTGCCGCCCATTTTGACCCTGCCCATCGCCACCATTCTGGGGGGATTGCTCTGTACGGTCCTCCTATTGCCCGTATTAAGGCTTCGGGGGATCTATTTCGCCATGGTGACCCTCGTTGTGCCCCTCATGCTGAGCCGGCTGGTGGAGGCCACGCGAATCCTGGGCGGAACGGAAGGGCTTACGGGACTTACACCCTTTCCCAACCAACTCACCGCGCTCTTTATTATTCAACTGGCGCTTCTGGCCACGCTTTTCGGTTTCAGAAGGATCATGGGATCCGATTACGGCCTGGTAGTCAAGGGGATCAGCGACAATGACCGTTCCGTCATGAGCGCGGGGCTCAATATCTATTGGTACAAGGCCCAGGTCCTCTTTCTGGGAGCATCCGTAGGATGTTTCGCGGGCGCCTTCGGTACCCACATGGACATGTTTGCAGGCATGCCCGGATTCGCCCTGGATTATTCCATCATGCCGGTGGCCGCCGCCGTGGTGGGGGGTGTGGGCACCTTTGCCGGTCCGTTAATAGGGGCCTTTATCCTGGTGCCCCTTTCGGAAATGCTGAGGGCCCTCGGCAGCCTCAGGATGGTTTTCTACGGGCTGTTCCTGGTGGTCTTTGTGGTGGGGATGCCCGAAGGCATCTTTGCCTATATCCAAAGAAAATATCAGCAAATGGAAAGATGGGTGGACGTATCATGACGGAGCTTACGCCCTTGCTCAGGGCATCCAACTTGACCAAAAAATTCGGCGGCGTAACCGCTGTTTCAAACGTGGATTTTGATCTTCAGGAAGGACAGCTTCTAGGCGTCATCGGACCCAACGGAAGCGGGAAAACCACCCTGGTGAACCTCATCACGGGGTTTGTGAAGCCGACGGCGGGCCGTATCGAATTCCGGGGAAAAGATATTACCGGTTGGCCTCCCTACAAAGTGGTGAGCGAAGGGATTTCCAGAACCTTCCAGATGGTTCGGCCTTTTTACCAACTGCCGGCCTACAAGAATCTCATCGTGCCGCTCTATTCCCCCCGGGTTAAGAAACTGGCAGGCGGCAAATACGGGAATAGGGACGCGGTGGCCCTGGACCTGCTGGAAGAAGTGGGTTTTGAGCGGGATGCCCACGTGAGTTACAAAAAAGCGGGCGCATTGCCCCAGGGGTATCTGAAACGGCTGGAGTTGGCTAAATCAATGGCGCTACGTCCGGATCTCATTATCCTGGATGAGCTGTTTTCAGGCCTCAGCCTGGCGGAGGTGGCCAGCATTGTGCCCATTATTGAAAAGCTCAAACACCAGGGCAAAACCATTATCATGATTGAACATCGCTTAAAGGAGCTTTTCCGCATTGCCGACCGGGTAATGGTGCTGAATTACGGCCGAAAGATTGCCGAAGGCAAGGCAAAAGATGTCATGGAAAGCCCGGACGTAAAAGAAGCCTACCTGGGCAGCGAAGCGGAGTGAAAGGGAACGAAATGCTTGACGTTCAAAACCTGATGGTCTTTTTTGAAAATGCCCTGGCCTTAAACGATTTCAGTATGGAAGTGCGCGAGGGCCAAGTGGTGGGGGTCATCGGGAGCAACAGCGCCGGGAAAACCACGTTGATGAATACCCTTTCGGGACTGATCATCGATATGCGGATCAAGGAAAAACGCCGGGGCGGCGAGCGGATTACGGTCTACGGGAAGGTCTCCTTCAAAGGGGAGGACATCACCTTGACCCGGCCCAGCGAGCGGGTCAAAAAGGGGATCGTGCTCTGCCGCGAACGGCATCCCATTTTCCCTGAAAGCGACGTATTGCAGAATCTCCGAATGGCGGGGTATTTACGGAAGAAATCGGAAATTCGGGAAAATATTTCGGAGGTATTTGACCTGTTTCCGGCCCTGGTTCCTTTAAAATCCCGGAAAGCGGGGTTTATGAGCGGCGGTGAGCAACAGATGCTGGCCGTGGGTATGGCCCTGGCCCCCCGGCCGCAACTGCTGCTTTTAGATGAGCCCCTTCTGGGGTTGAGCCCCATGATGCAGCACCTGCTGGTGGACGCCATCAAGGGCTTAAAAGCGAAATCGGGCATCACGGTTGTCATCAGCGAACAGTTTGCCCGACCCGTGCTTCCCATGATTGATTTTGGGTACATTATTGAAAACGGCATGTTGACGTTAACCGGCACCGGAAAGGAATTGATGGATAACCCGGAAGTCAAAGCCGCCTATTTTGGTATTTAACCATGACCCCACTGAACCCCGACGGAAATATTTTTGAAGCCTTTGCCGCTGCTGCCTCAAAAAACAGCAATAAAACGGCCATCATTTATTTGGGCACCCATTTCACCTACAAAACCATCCTGCGACTGGCGGAGAATTTTGCCGGTTCACTGAAAACAGCCGGCGTGGCGGAAGGGGAGCGGATTATTCTCTATGTGCCCAACAGCGTTCACTGGGTGATCGCCTGGTTGGGCATCCAGCGCGCGGGCGCCGTCGTGGTGCCCATCACGCCCATCTATACGAAGTATGACCTGATTTATATCGCCAATGACAGCGGTGCGAAACACATCGTCTGTTCCGATACCAATTTCGGTTATGTAAAACAGGCCATTCCCGAAACCGGTCTCAAGAAAGCCATTGCCATAAAACTCACGGATCTTCTGCCGGGATGGAAAAAGCTCTTTGGCTGGACCTTCGACCGGGTTCCCAAGGGGAAGGTGGCCAAGGAAGATGATACCCTCTGGTTCGAGGATATGGTCAAAGGGAACGCCAAAGTTTTGCCTCCCCTGACCCACAAAGGAAAAGACACGGCGGAAATTATTTACACCGGCGGCACCACCAAGTTCCCAAAAGGGGTTCCCATCTCCCACGGTCTGTACCTGGAATCCGCGGGCGAACAGATTTCCATCTGTGATCCCCTGTTTGAACCTCAGGAGAATGTGGTGCTGGGTTCCGCACCCTTGTTTCATATTCTGGGGCAGACCTGTTCTCTGAGCACCCTCCTGGTAGGCGGCGCAATCGTGCTGATGCCGAAGGTCAACCTGGATGCCGTTTTTGATGCGATCCATCGGCTTAAGGCCAAAACACTCATCGGTGTTCCCACCCTCTACCGGATGATCCTGGATCACGACCGCATCGATTTTTATGATCTTTCTTCTCTTAAATACGCTTTTAACGGAGGCGATGTGTTGCCCGAGGACATCAGCAAGCGGTGGCGTGAAAAGTTTAACGAGCCCATCTACCAGGGGTATGGTGCCACCGAGACCTGCGGGGGGGTGACCATGTGCCCCACCGATGTTGAAAACCCGCCCAAAAGCATTGGGCACGTGGTGCCGAGCAAAAAGGTGAAACTGGTGGATACCGCCACCCTTGAACCGGTGGGTCCCGGTGAGCAGGGTGAAGCCCTGGTGCATTCGGAGCGCATGGTCCGTGCCTACTGGAACAAACCGGAAGAAACCAAGGAAGCTTTTGTGGAAATCGATGGTCTCCTCTATTACCGGACCGCCGATGTGTTGACCATTGATGAACAGGGCCACTACTACTTCGTGGACCGCACCGTGGACACCATCAAACACAAAGGGTACCGGGTCAGTTCTTCGGAAATCGAGGGGGTGTTGCAGGAAAACCAGGCCGTCATCGGTGCCTGCGTGGTGGGTATCCCCGACGAAAAGGTGGGGGAGCGCATCAAGGCCTTCGTGGTTTTGAAAGAGGACGTCAAAGGCATCACCGGCTACGATCTCATCAAGTGGTGCCGCAAGCGCCTGGCCGGCTACAAGGTGCCCCAGTACATCGAATTCCGCGACATGCTGCCAAAATCCAAGGTGGGGAAATTGCTGAGACGAGAGATTCGGAGCGAGGAGGAGAGAAGGAAGGCATCATAAAACAGGGAGGCAATATATTGTCAAGTTTTCGGCTCCGATCCTATTTTTCGTCCAGGATTTCTCTCAACTTTTTCGACAATTCTTTCGTTTTAAAGGGTTTCTGAATAAAACCCTTACAACCTCGATCCAATATCTCAGTTGCTTGACCGTTGATGCTGTACCCACTCGAAAGGAGAACCTTAACCTGGGGATTGAGGTTTTTCATCCTGTCAAAGGTATCGCCGCCACTCATAACGGGCATGATCATGTCCAAAATCACCATATCAATCAGCGTTTTTTTCTCTTCATATATCCTAACGGCTTCTTTTCCGCCTCCGGCAATCAAGACTTTGTAACCCAGCAATTTTAACAGGTCTTCGGCAACTTCAGTTATTATCTTTTCATCATCCACGAAAAGGACAGTTTCAAATCCTCTTGATGTTTCCCATGATGATTTTTTTTCTTCAATGACCTCCTTTTTAGATGCAGGTAGATAGATATTAAAAGTGCTTCCATGACTTTTTTCACTGTAAACATTTAAAAATCCACCGTGGTTTTTAATGATTCCGTATGCTGAGGACAATCCCAGGCCGGTGCCTCTGCCCATCTCTTTTGTGGTAAAAAACGGATCAAATATTTTTGTCTGGATTGTTTTATCCATTCCAATTCCCGTGTCGGTAACGGATATTTTCACATATCTCCCATGTTCAATGGCAAACGGTTTCACATAGCTTTTGTCAAGATTCACATTCTCTGTTTTTAAATATAGATTGCCGCCCCCCGGCATTGCATGCCCGGCATTGACATAAAGATTCAATAGGACTTGCTGGATCTGTCCCCGGTCGATCTCCACAGTCCAAAGATTTTCTTCGAATTTCTCATGTATGGCGATCTCTTTCTTGGTCCGGCTGAACATCCGATTTTCATTTTTGATGAGTTTATTTAAATCAGTCGGCTTGACCTCAAATTTTCCACCTCTGGCAAAACCCAGGAGCTGCCTGGTCAAATCGGCGGCACTTCCAACACAGCTTTCTATTCCCTTGAGGTATTCAAAATCCGGGTGGGAAGCGTCCTTATTCATTCGCATTATGGAGGCGCGACCCTGGATGGCCGTGAGCAGGTTGTTAAAATCATGGGCGATACCGCCAGCCAGGGTTCCTATGGCCTCCATCTTTTGGGCTTTCTGGAATTGGGTTTGAAGTTTCTGGTTTTCCATTTCCGCTTGCTTTTGGATGGTGATGTCTTTACAGGCGCCAATCCACTTTGCGGGCCTCCCATTGTCACCCAATATCGGTAAACCGCGATCAGTCCAATACGTCCAGAGGCCGTCCTTACGTTTTACGCGATATTCATAATCAATCGGTTTTGTCGAAGTGCGATGGTGCTTTATGGCATCACCGAGTTTTGTCACATCTTCCGGGTGGATTAATCGCACCCAGCCTTCAATCGTCTTTGGAACTTCATTAGGCTTATAGCCAAGCATTTCATCTACATCCCCAAACCACTCCAGCGTATCATCCGCAATAACCCATTCGTAAATCATATCGTACGATGCTTTCCCTGCAATCTTTAAGCGCTCTTCACTTTTTTTCAATGCCTCTAATGCAGTTTTCTGCTCCGTAATATCAACGCCATAAATTGCAAACCGTACAGGACGTCCATTTTCGGCCAAAATAGGAGAAATAGTATTCCGATACCACCTGTCATCTATTCGGTCTTCAAAAGTAATCGGTTGCTCCAATCTGGCAGATTCCATGCCTTTCAGCTTTCTATTCTCCGACACCTCGGAAGGAAAATGCTCCAACAAAAAAGTTCCCATGGCTGTTTCAACGGTTTTTCCTATGCGATTGGCACCTTTTCTGTTGCAGAGCAAAATCTTCCCCGATAAGTCAATAAGGTAAAGGCCATACGGAGCGAAGTTAAGAAGTTGATTTATATCTCGAACCTCCTGTAGCGGTTCACCCATTCGTTTGGTATCCGCCACTTCTTTTTCCAACGCCTTAACTCTCAGCTCCAATTCTTCGTAGGTCGGTTTTCTACCCATTAATAAGGTCCTCCTGATACCTTCAAAAAGTGCTCGACGCAAGAGTGCGTAACTCGGAGTCTTGAAGCCACGGCTTTTGCCGTTATGACCCGATTTCCCGGTATCCTGCCGGGAGAAGAAAAGACGCCGTTGCAAAATGATCCTGAGAGCATCAAAGGGAACGACGCTTTTTTATTCAAATGGGTGGACCTTTTAATCAAATACGAACTCTTTTTCCTTGATTTTTGCGTGGGCCGCCGCCAGCCTGGCGATGGGAACCCTCGGGGGTGAGCAGGAAATATAGGTCATCTTGATGTGGTGGCAGAAGCGGATGGATTCGGGATGTCCGCCCTGTTCACCGCAGATGCCGACAGTCATTCCGGGCCTGGTTTTTCGGGCCCATTTAATCGTCATCTTCATGAGCCGGCCGACGCCCTTGATGTCCAGGACTTCAAAAGGGTTGTTCTGAAGAATGTTCAGCTCCTCGTAAAGGGGCAGGAATTTGTTTTCGGCGTCTTCCCTTGAAAACGAGAAGGTGGCCTGGGTTAGATCGTTGGTGCCGAAGGACATGAATTCCGCCAGTTCCGCGATTCGGCCCGCGCGCATGCAGGCCCGGACCACTTCCACCATGGTGCCGAATTCAAGGGGAATGGAGATGTCAAATTTTTTCTCCACATCTTTCTTTATTTCAGTCACGTAGCCGTGAACCCACTTGAGTTCCTTCAGGGTACATACCTGGGGTATCATGATTTCCGGGGCCACCCGGCCGCCCTCTCGAAGGTGCTCTGCGGCGGCTTCCAGCACGGCCCTGATCTGCATGGCGTAGATCTCCGGGTAGGTGATGCCGAGTCTGACGCCACGGTGCCCCAGCATGGGATTGATTTCCGTCAGATCCCTGACCTTCCGGAGCATCCGTTCTTTGTTTTCAATCATGGGCCCTTCCAGGTGTTTGGATTTCAATTCCTGCAGGCCCGCCAGCATGGCATCAAGGTTGGCTGCATAACGGCCATGGAGTTCAGGGTCAATGAGCTGAAGCGTATCCGGAAGGTCGGACATGCCTTCGATGGTTTGTTTCAATTCCCGGAGCTTATCAATTTCGCTGATGAGTTCATCTGCAGAAGGCAGAAACTCGTGAATGGGGGGGTCCAGAAGGCGTATTGTCACCGGGTATCCGTCCATGAGGCGAAAGATTTCCTTGAAATCGTTTCGCTGAAACGGAAGGAGTTTGTCAAGCGCCGCCTGGCGTTCGGAGGTGTTTTCCGCCAGGATCATTTCCTGGACCACCGGGAGTCTTTCCTGCTGGTTGAACATCCTTTCCGTTCGACATAAACCGATCCCCACGGCGCCATATTTTCTGGCTTTGGAAACGGTATCAGGGGTGTCGGCATTGGCCATGACTTTAAGTTCGCTGATTTCATCCGCCCACTCCAACAGTACCAGCAGGTCTTCCACAAATTCCGGTTCAATGGTGGGAACGCTACCTCCGTAAACATTCCCGGTGGTGCCGTCGATGGTGACCATTTCCCCTTCCCTGAGGGTCATTCCGCCGATCACGGCTTCACGGGCACTGTCGTCTATGACGATGGCCTCACAGCCTGATACGCAGGGCTTCCCCATGCTTCGGGCCACCACGGCGGCATGGGATGTTTTGCCCCCACGGCTGGTCAGGATTCCCTGGGCCGCAAAAAAGCCGTGAATGTCTTCCGGCTTGGTTTCTTGTCTCACCAGGATCACTTTTTCTCCCAGTTTCGCTTTGCTCTCGGCCCGGTCCGCATTAAACACCATTTTGCCCGATGCGGCCCCGGGGGATGCCGGCAAGCCTTGAGCCAAGACATCCGCTTTGGCTTCGGGATCGAGGCGGGGATGAAGAAGTTGTTCCAGCATGTCGGGCTGAATGCGCAACAGGGCCTCTTCTTCGGAAATAAGCCCTTCATTCACCATGTCGATGGATGTTTTAATGAGGGCGGCTGCGTTCATTTTGGCTGTTCGGGTCTGCAGGCAGTAAAGCTTCCTGTTTTCAATGGTGAATTCCAGATCCTGGACCTCACGGTAGTGATTTTCCAGCGTAAGGCGCAATTTCATCAGATCCGGATAAACGTCGGGCATCTCTCGCCGTAATTTTCGGATGACATGAGGGGTGCGAATACCGGCGACCACGTCTTCCCCCTGGGCGTTGATCAGATATTCCCCGAAAAAACGGTTTTCTCCGTTGGCGGGATCCCGGGTAAAGGCAACGCCGGTGGCGCTGTCGTTGCCCATGTTGCCGAAAACCATAGTACAGATGTTCACGGCGGTTCCGTTGGCCATCTCTTTGGTAATTTTGAACTCGCGTCGGTAATCGATGGCCCGCTTTCCCATCCAAGAACCGAAAACCGCTTCCACGGCCATGTCCAGCTGCACATAGGGGTCTTGCGGAAATGGTTTTCCGGTCTTTTGTTCCACAACGCTTAAGAACTGCCGGCATGTTTTCTTAAGGGCGGCCGCATCCATGTCAACATCTTGTTTAACTTTGTTTTCTTTCTTTATATTGTCGAAAACAATATTAAAATCTTCATCTCTCAGCCCCATGGCGATGGTCCCGAAAAGCTGAATCAATCGGCGATATAAATCGTATACAAAGCGCTCATTTTTTGAAATCTTGATCAGGCCTTTAACCGATGCCTCATTGAGGCCCAGGTTCAAGATGGTATCCATCATGCCCGGCATGCTCATGGCGGCCCCGGATCGAACCGATACCAGAAGGGGATTGGCCGGGTCAGCGAATTTTTTTCCCGTCTCTTTTTCAAGGGCCGCCATGGCAGTCCGAATTTGTTCAGATAATCTGGGGTTAAGACCCGATTTTTTTTGTTCCAGATGGTCCAGGGAAGCTTCGGTGGTGATGACGAATCCCGGTGGCACGGGAAGCCCGATCTGGGTCATTTCACAAAGATTAGCCCCTTTTCCCCCCAGAAGTTTTTTGTTTTTTCCATCCCCTTTACTAAAATTGTACACAAATTGTTTGTTTTTCATGGTGGTCCCCCTTATTGATCTTTCTTCCTTATATATTCAAATAGATAGCTGAAACCCAGCAGCGCAGCCCCCAGACCGGCGACCTTGATGAAGGACGTATTCTGAAAGAAGAACCGGGAAACAAAAATGGCGAAAACGGCCGCGAGAACCGCGCGAAAAAGAAATACATAGAACTTGTTCATAGACTTATCAAGGGCCTCCTTTCAACGCTTCTTAAACGGAATGATGGTCCCCGGTTTTTGAGGGGCTTTCGGCTCATCATCTTCGACGGGTTGCTTCTTTACCTCTTCCAGCATGGCTTTTTTGACCACCTCCAGTCTCATGGGTTTTCCGCCCATGGTAAACTCTTCACCGTCAATGTAGGCATCTCTGAGAATCCATGTAACCATCTGTGTGGGGAGGGTGAGCAGCAACAGGGTGATGTGATACCAGTTTTTCTTCATATCCGGTCTGATATCTTCCACACGGGCAAAAACAGTCGGGTCATTTTCGTGATAAATTAAAACCACATCGCCTTCTCTGGCCATTTGGGGATTCCTCTATTCGCTGCCGTCAACAACAGATCCCGGATCAGTCCTCAATTTTTCCACTTTGGCGTCAAAACTGCTGCCCAGGTCAACGCCCATCTCCCGGGCGCGTTTTTTGGCATGCAGCCCGATGTTTCGGGTATCTTTCATGAAAGTATCGCTTTGTCCGGCTGAAGGATCATAGCTGTCAATCCGATCCATTTCCGACTGGTGGTAGGCCACCTTGGACACAAGCCTTCTCAGCTGGGTTTTTCCACAATCGGGGCATATCAGGGATGCGGTTTCTTCCGCTTTCATGATGAGGCGCTGGAATTGGCACAAGCAATTTTGACATTCATATTCAAAGATGGGCATAATATGTTAATTTTGTTTATGGAAAAGAAAATAGATCATAAACGGTTTCAACTTTTTATAATCTATACTCATATCAAATAATGTTCATTTGCTCAATGAAATTTAATCAACCATCAGGCATTTCCTTTTTCTCCCTTGACCGGTATTTGTGATGACTCTATACTCCTGATTCAAAATGATTGATATTTGAGTTTAATGCTGGGATATTTATATAAAATGGATCAATATAGCTTTGAGCCGAATCCATATGTTCGATCTTTGAAGGATGTGGGTTACGATGACATTGATCAAGTGGGCGGAAAGAGCGCTTCTTTAGGTGAAATGCTAAAAGGTCTCTCAGATGCAGGGGTGCGTGTGCCCCATGGATTTTCAACAACAGTTGATGCATACCGGTGCTTTGTTTTTGAAAACCATCTGGAGGAAAAAATTGCATCAACACTTCAGGAATACCAGGCAAAAAAGCTGGAACTGGCACAGGCGGGAAAAAGTATTCGAGCTCTGGTTTTGAAAAGCGTTTTTCCGGAAGAAGTGTCTTCAGCCATCAAGAACGCATACCGGGATCTTTGTGCGCCATATGGGAACGATTCAGTGGCTGTGGCCGTACGGAGCAGTGCCACGTCCGAGGATCAGCCCGGCGCCAGCTTCGCGGGGATGCTGGATACCTATTTGAATATTCAGGGTGAAGAAGACCTGCTTTGGGCTTGTCGTCGATGTCTATCGTCTTTGTTTACCGACAGGGCCATTCGATACCGGGAAAAAATGGATATGGATGATCTCGGAGCGTCACTCTGCGTGGCCGTTCAGCGTATGGTCCGTTCAGAAAAGGCCGGGGTGATGTTCAGCATCGACAAGGAAACGGGATTTCCCGATATGGTCATGATGACCGCCTCTTGGGGCTTAGGCGAGAGCGATGTGGCCGGTGAGACCATCCCCGATGAATACCGTGTTTATAAACTTTTCCTGGGCGGGCAGGGGGGCAACCCCATTGTGGAAAAGCATCTTGGCGTTAAACAGCAGAAATATGTTTTTAAAGCCGGCGGCGGGATTGAAAATAAGCCCACAACCGCGGAAGAACGCTATGGCCTGGTACTGAATGATGAGGAAATTCTGACCCTGGGACGGTGGGCGGTATTGATTGAGGATTACTATGGGCGACCCATGGATATGGAATGGGCCGTGGATGGTGATTCAGGTGAGTTGTTCATGGTTCAGGCAAGACCCGTTACGGACAGTTTCAAGCGGGATGCGGGCCTTTCCCTGTGTCGACTGGAAGAGCGTGGCCGAAAAATCCTGACGGGCGTCAGTATTGGTGAGGGGATTGCCAGGGGAAAGGTATTTCTCATAAGGAGTTTCGAGGAGATTGATCGGTTGACGGATGCCACAATCCTGGTAGCGGAGCAGGCCAACACGGGCTGGGTGGGGGATTTGCAGGAAAAGAACGTCAAGGCGCTGGTGACCGATTTCGGAAGTCGAAACTCCCACGCGGCGCTTATTTGTCGGGAGCTTGGCATCCCGGGCGTCGTGGGAACCCTCACGGCCACCCGAGATCTGGCCCACGGTCAGGAAGTCACCGTCCAGTCTATCGAAGGGGACCACGGCTTTGTTTATGAGGGCTCGGTGGAATACGCCGAAGAAAGCTATCATCTTCGGGATGTGCCCTATACAGACATGGATGTGATGATCAATATTGCCAGTGATGCCGCGGCATTCCAGTGGTGGCGGCTACCATGCCGGGGTGTCGGGCTCGTGCGCATGGATTATATCTATCAAAATATGATCAAGATTCATCCATTGGCCGCCATCCATACGGAGAAACTGCAAAATCGTAACGATAAGTACCGGATCGAAGCCTTAACCCAGGGACACGGAACCCCAAGGGACTATTTTGTAGATCGGCTGACGGCGTGTCTGGCGAAGATCGCCGCCTCCCGGCTTCCCGATCCCGTGGTGGTGCGACCCACCCATTTTGAACCCGGAGAATATCGCGAATTGATCGGGGGAGCGCAGTTTGAAAAAGCACTGAATTCGGTTGGCCCTGACCTGCGAGGCGCGCGTCGGTACTTGAGCGAACCCTATGGCGAGGCGTTTTCCTTGGAATGCGAGGCCTTTCGACGGGTGCGTCAGGTTCACGGGTTTAACAACCTTCATTTGATGATTCCCTACTGCGAGTATCCGGCGCAAGCCGAGGGGATCCTGAAGGTGCTGGAAGCGGAAGGTCTTACGCGGGGAGATGATGGGTTTGGCGTTTATCTGTGTTGCGATTATGCTGCCAATTGGACATTTGCAAGGGATTTCGCAAGCCTATTCGATGGGTTTTCCCTGGATGTGAGGAAATTGCAGCGGTGGGTGCGTTCGATAGGCGCTGGGGCCGGGGATGCGGGAGAAACAATGAAAAAGGCCCTTGAAAAGATGCTGGATGCCTGCCATGACGCCGGTGGGACGGTTACGGTGCGGGGACGCTTGCTGGCCAATGCATCGGCCTTGGTATCGCTTTTGGTGGCGGTGGGCGTGGATGTGATTTCCGTAAATCCAGAGGCCATCCCCAGAGTGCTGAAATGGATCTTCGATGCTGAAGCACAGCCAGGAACATGAGGTGATTTTGATATGTTCCAGAAGAGAACGACATCTCTATGCCAGATCCGCTAGGCATACTCCCATTCGGCTTGCGTGTGGCGTCTGTTTACGCGTTCTCCATGATAGCCTTTCGCCACTTGACACAACGGGATAAGAATGCGACTAATGGAACATTAAATTATTGGCAAAATAAGAAACAAGGCGCTCGGATATCTATTTCAAATTAAGACGCTGATACTGGAGAATTTGCATGCCTAGTGATTTTCACTTTCTGGAACTGATAGAAAAAGAAAGATTGGACGAGGTTCTCCGTGGCTTCACTGAGATCACAGGAATTTCAAGTTTTATTGTGGATCCTGAAGGCAGACCCATAAGCGATGAACACAACTGGACGCGGTTGTGCAGCGATTATTGCCGGTCAACCGAAGAAGGAAAGCGGCGTTGTTACGAGAGCGACCAGTATGGTGGGGCAATGTCCGCCAAACTGAAAAAGCGCTTCATCTATCCTTGTCTGAATGCGGGTTTGATCGATTGTACATCGCCTATCATTGTGGGCAACTACCATATCGCCACCTTTATGTGCGGGCAGGTACTGCACAAACCCGTTGATGAAACCATAGCGGAAACGCATGCCCACGAGATCGGCATCAAGGATATACAGGGTTATATTCAAGCAATTAAGAATATTCCGATTATAAGCAATGAGCGGTTGAACACGATTGTGAATTTTATGGAGGTGGTCACAAACACCTTCAGCGAACTGGCTTGGAACAAATATATATCCTCCAAACAGTCCAGGCGTTATCTGGACCGACTCATCAACCGGGTCAGCGACGGTATCATTTCCATTGATGCCCATGGGAGAATTTCCATGGTAAACGATGCCTTCAGCAAAATCATCGGTTTTAGAAAACATGAAATCATCGGTCAACATTTTTTTAAGTATATGTCGGACAGCGATTCTGTGGATAATTACAAAAAGATCCTTCGTGTGGTAAGGCGAAAAGGGCATGGCAGGGTCTCCATACACATTGTCGATACTGCCAAGAAGAAAATTCCCGTTCAAGTGGCATTCGCCGGAAACGGACACGATGCGGTGCATTCATCCTATGTCGCAGTTGTTAGAGACGTGTCCGAAGAAGTGAAAATCGCACAATTGAAAGAAGATCTTATCGGTATGATGACCCACGACCTGGGAAACCCCATATTTTCCATACAAAAGGCCATGCAGTTATTGGCCAATGGGGTTCTCGGGCCTCTGAATAACAGCCAGGAAGAGTTGATAAAGCTCGCTATGACCACTACTCAGCAGCTTTCCGGGATGGTTATGGATTACCTGGACATCTATCGTCACGAAAATGGAAAGCTGCGCCTTCGCAAAGAGATTCTGGATATGAGGTCCATAATCCAGGACAGCATTAAACAGGTGGCTTTGATTGCAAAAGAAAAAGAAGTTTTGATCCGCTATGATCCGCCGCCGGATGCTCTGAATTTTATGGGAGACCGAATGCGCCTGATCCGCATATGCTTGAATCTTTTGGGAAACGCCATAAAATGCAGTCCCGACGGTGGTAAAATAGAGGTTGAGACCAGGTGTGTGACCAACAGCGATGGTATGCTGTGCGATGCCTACTACAGCAGCGACAACGCTCAGATGCATCGGCCTGAACCTGGACAGCGATATTTGCTGACGGAGATATCAGACCAGGGATCCGGCATAAAAGAAACGTATAAAAATGCCATTTTCAATAAGTTCTTTACCTTGAAGCATAAAGATCCTAATAGCCCCAGTGGCGTTGGGTTGGGGTTGGCATTTTGCAAACTGGCCGTAGAAGCTCACCAGGGCTTTATCTGGATAAAATCTCCCATTTTTTTGGAGAAGACCGCCAAAGGACAGGGTAGCCGATTTTATTTTGCATTGCCTTCCGCGTCGAAAGTCCGCTTTGATTCAGTGGGGATGGAATTTTAAAATGGAATGGAACCAGAGAGCATAATTTATGTACAAAGGAAAAATATCAAAGGTCTTTATCGCCGATGATCACCCGCTGTTTCGATGTGGTTTGAGACTGAGTCTGAATCAAAAAGAAAGCATCGAAGTTGTCGGAGAGGCGGAAAACGGATTCCATGCAGTAGAAAAAATTTTAAAAGATCATCCGGATATCGCATTGATCGATGTCGACATGCCCGGGCTTTCCGGGATTGGCGCCATTCGGATGTTGCGAAAAGCAATTCCTGAATTGAAAATTCTTGTCTTATCTGCCCATGATGACGACCATTATGTGCGAGATTCCATGTCTGCCGGTGCCGATGGCTATGCCCTTAAGAGCATCGACGTGGATGCATTGATTCAGATCATTGAGCTTTTTTGTAAGGAAGAACGGGTTTTGTCCCCCTACCTTCTCAATCTGACAGTGGACCCTGTTCCTGCCGGAGAAACAGATCCTCTCGATTCACCTGTAACCACAAGAGAAAAGGAAGTTCTGAAATATCTTGTGGAAGGTAAGATGAACAAGGAAATTGCAGATAACCTTTTTATTAGCTGCGAAACTGTGAAAAGCCATATAAAACACATCTTTAGAAAGTTGAATGTAACCAATCGCGTTGAGGCGGTTCGCGTTACCACAGAGCAAAAACTACTAGACCTCTGATTTTACCAAAGAGGTTCTTATTTTCCCGCCTTATCCCCCGAAATTCCTCCTTTGAAGGGATGCATTTTCCCCTATTTAGGGGATGGACACTTCAGTTTCCATGGCGCATATTGAGTCCCAGGCTGAATGACGGTTCCCGGTACCTGACACTATTAAGGGTTTACCAGCCTCGGTTTGATTTGAGCCTTCGGCAGCGCTTGTAAAATATGCTATCGGTTTATTTTTTTGTGGCATGCTGCCTTGCGGAAAATACCCCTGAAAATCCCCTTTATGGGGGATGTAAATTGCAACCATTGGGGGATTTACAGCAGAATCCATTTCTCTTAGAATATGATCGATTTTGATTGGATTTCCCAAACAACAAGGGTGTGCAGGTGGACCAGCATCCTCGAATCTCATATTTTGAAGCGTTTCAACCTTTAACGGTAAGCAACAAAATTAGCGCTGGTATTTAGTTCGGAAATGAAGGTTTTTCCACGGGGAAAAATCAATATTAACTTTTGTAAAGGAAGGAAGGAGGTAGAAAACTATGGCGAACGTAGAGGAACAAGGCGGTGCCAAGCTGGTTACCTTGCAGATAAATGGTGATGGGCACCACCTCGTGGTTGAACCGCAGGAAACCCTGAGAGAAGTCCTGCAGGATAGGATTGGACTTACAGGTGTCAAGGAAATGTGTGATCGGGGCGCCTGTGGCTCCTGTACCGTTATCATGGATGGCAGGCCGGTGTTGTCATGTATGATGCTGGCGATTGAATGCGGTGGCCATCCAATCGAAACCATTGAGCAGCTCAACAGTCAGGAACACCCGCTGATCCAGGCTTATGCGGACAATCACGCTATGCAATGCGGGTATTGCACGCCGGGATTTGTGGTGACCGCAAAGGCCCTGCTGGACAAAAATCCGGACCCGTCGGAAGAAGACATTAAGACTGCCCTAGAAGGCAACATATGCCGATGCGGAACATACCCGGCACACATTGGAGCTGTGCAGGATGCAGCCAGAAAGCTTAAAGGATAAGGAGGCGATCTACATGTCCGAAGATGTGAAAATCATGGAATACGAGCCGTTGGTTCGCGATAGGTATATCCCGGAAAAATTTCAATTCCTGGGAAAGCGCGGCATATCCCGAATGGACGGCGTTGAAAAGGCTGGCGGCACAGCCCAGTATACTCGGGACGTGAACCTTCCCGGGATGCTCTTCTGCAAAGTTTTGGCCTCCCCTTACGCGAATGCCCTCATCAAGAACGTGGACACCAGTAAGGCGGAAGCCCTTCCGGGGGTTCGGGCCATTCTGAGGTTCGACGATCCGGAATTGCAGGACAAGATCCTGCTTGGCGAAAATACCAAATTCAATGCGGGACATATCGCCTCCGACGGGCAGGCCTTTTACCATGGCAAAGAAGAGTTGGCTGTAACGCAGGAACAATGGATCCAAGGCGCCGGAAGGGTTTTGGATGGATTCGCATGGTGGGAAGGGGCCCATTCCGGTGTGGCCATTGCAGCCGAAAGTCTCCAGATCGCAGAAGAGGCCATTCGACTGGTGGAAATTGAATGGGAAGAGCGGGATGTGGTGTTAAATCCCATAGAGGCTCTCAAGCCGGGTGCGCCGCCTGCTGCACCGGAGTTGAATGACGGGAAAAACCTCCTTCGAAAAATCCGCATTGAGCATGGAGACGCGGAAAAGGGCTTTCAGGATGCGGATAAGCTCATCGAGTTTGACATCCGCCGACGGCCCTATACGGCAGCGGATGGCGAGCCCATGAGCAACGTCATCCTTTGGAGAGGGGACAATCTGGAAATCTGGGCACATCAGCAGCAGCCATACGATGGAAAATGTCTCCTGAGTGCGGTGACCGGCATTCCCCTCAACAAGATAAAACTTCATGTCCCGTTTCAGGGCTGTCACTTCGGTCACGGCGGAAATCCGTTCATGCATCATACCCACGGGTTTCATGTGATCAGCGCCATTCTATCCAAACGGACCGGCAGACCGGTCAAGACCCTTTATAACCGCAGGGAGAATTTCTACGGCCTGTCGCAGGATGCGGATTCCCACACCCATTTTAAGGTGGGGTTCAAGGACGACGGCATCATCACGGCGGTCAAGATCGACAATATCACCGCCAAGATGGGCCAGTACGGAATCGACCACTTTGAGGACAACACCCGCATTCCCAATCTGCTGCTCAACTATGTGGAAGCGCAAACCAACTTTGCCCCTGCCTGGTGGATGCGATGCGAACAGAATCACAATTCTTTCTGTTTCAGCGCTGTGTTTGCCCATGTGGCGGATGCCTTAGGCATGGATCCCACACAGGTTGCCTTAAAGAACGACGGTGTTGGGGGTAAAGACATGGAATATCTTTCAAAATTCAAGAAAGACCATGGATTTCCGGATCGGGACAGCCTTGCAGAGGTCATTGAGAAAGGAAAAACGGCCATTAATTGGGAAAATAAATGGCATGAGGCGGGAAAAAAGATGCTTCCAAACGGGAAACTCCATGGAATCGGATTTACCTGGGATCATGAATGGGACGACAATCGTGGCGCGGCCAGTGCAGGGTTGATCATGCACTGTGACGGCACCGTGGATATTCTGGCCCAGAAAGCGGACGACGGCGTGAACCCCATGACCACCAATTGTGAAATCGTGGCGGAAGAGCTGGGCATGAAGCTGAAGGACGTTAACTGGAGATTCTTTGAAGAAACGGGTTTTCAGATGATGACGCCGGATGGCTCCTGTAATCTTTGCACGGATGCGTATGTGAGCTGTAATATGGCCAGGAAAGCCAAAAAAACGCTTCTGGAGTACGCAACGACGCCCGTTAAATTGATTGAGATCGAATACCCGCCGGCGTTCCCGGATCACAAGCCGGAGGATCTGGATGTCAAGGACAGTATGGTGTTTGTAAAGGCGGACCCTGAAAACAGCGTGCCTGTGGCTGAGGTCGTGAAAAGGGCGACCTTGAACCAGAATGGTACCCAAGCGCCTCTTTTTGAGTGGGCCTATCAACGCCAGGGAAGATACGGTTGTGAAGAAGGGCGGCATCGCCTTTGCCGGCAGGGATATTTCGCTGAAGTGGAAGTTGACCCTGATACCGGCGAAGTGGACGTCAAGAAAATTGTTAGTATCAATGACGTGGGCAAAGCGCTGAGCCCTGAAACCTGCGAAGGCCAGCAGTATGGCGGCGCCTATATGGCGACCGGAAGGGTCATGGGAGAGGAAGTCATCTATGATCCCAAGACCGGCGTCAGACTGAACGCCAACCTGGTGGATTACAAGGTGGCGACCTTCCGGGATATCGATAAGACCGAGAATATCCTCGTGGAGACGGGGATGGGATACGGGCCTTACGGCCTGGTGGGCATTGGAGAGGACTGCGCCACCGTGATTCCTTTTGCTGTGGCCAATGCCATCCAAAACGCCATCGGCGAATGGGTCGACGATCATCCAGCCACACCGAACAAGGTCATTCAAGCAATCCAAAAAGCCAAAGAGAAGGGGGTCTTCTAAAATGGTAAGGTTCAAGCATTTTGATGCTTCAACGATAGAAGAGGCTGTAGCGCTTCTATCGAAGTTCGAGGGCAGAGCCAAGGTAATTGCCGGTGGCACCGATATTATCGGGCTCTATAAGGACAATATACTGGCTAAGCCATATGAGGCGCTGATCAACATCAAGAATATTCCGGGTCTGGAAGAGATAAAGGAAGAAGATGGGGTCCTGAAAGTGGGGGCATTGGTCAGGCTGGAGGACATTGGCCACAATTCCATGATTAAAGAGAAATACACCGCACTGGCATTAGCCGCAAGATACGCCGCTTCCCCTCATATCCGCGAAATGGGAACCCTTGGGGGTAACGTATGTCAGAACTCCCGATGCTGGTACTACCGTTGTCCCAACAATCGTTTTCCTTGCGCCAGGAAAGGCGGGGATGAATGCTTTGCGGACGATGGGGACAATCGATACCATTCCATTTTCGGCGATGTAAAGGATTGCCTGGCGGTAAACCCCAGCGATACCCTGCCGGCGCTGATCGCTCTGGGGGCCAAGGCGGTGACGTCAAAACGTACATTGGATGTGGCGGATATGTTCCCGGAAAAGGACCCCACGCGCATGACTATCTTGGATGAAGATGAAATCATTATTGAATTTCAGATTCCCGAGCCCGTGGAAGGGATGAAAAGTTCGTGGAAGAAATTTGCCATCCGCAAGTCCATTGATTTTCCCATTGTGAATTGCGCCTGTACGGTCTTGATCAATGGAGACGTGGTTGAGGATGCGAACATCTGCCTTAATGCGGTTTACTATAAGCCGTATGTTCCTACGAGGGCGGCTAATTATCTCAAAGGCAAGGCGTTGGATGAAGAGTCTGCTGAAACCACGGGCGAAGCCGCAGTCTGGGGTGCTAAACCTTTGCCCATGAATGAATATAAAATTCATATTGCAAAGGGCTTGGTCAAGCAGACCTTGTTGGCCTGCAAATAATTAAGCTGATCCGAATTCAGATCAAGGGCGCGACCGGTCGAATTCCAATCAAGGGTTTTAAAACCCCATAAAAGGAATCCGACGGCGCCCAAACAACAAGTGAATAAGGAGAATGCGAGTTGCCGAAATTGTGGCTTAGACATTTTGAAAATCTAAAAGAGTTCATTAATGATGAGCCAGGAGTGTTGATCAAAGAAGATCTCGTCAGCATTGATGAAGGCGTCAGGCGTGGATTTTATAAGAAATTCGACAGTGTGAGGGCGTCATTCCTTGCGGAAAAGTATTCGGAATGGCTGGATGAGGCCAAGTTTCTGAGTACGAAATATATGAAAATCGAAGACCATATTCGAGAAGATCTGCGTCTGGATGACATATTGATGCCTGTGGACTTGACGCGATTTTTAGCAGACCCCATGAAACAGGCGGCTAGGGAACTTTTTGATCCGTTGTTTGAACTGCTTCAGGAAAAGATTGAACCGGATGATTTTGAAGAAAAAGCCCATGGTAATTTTCAGGACGCTTTTCGAAATTTTTTTCAAATGGGATATATCAAATGGTTTGTACTTTCGTTGATCAAGAATATCGACCCTGAAAAAATTTACGAAGTTCCGCTGTCTCAACCTTCTTCCAAGCAACTCATCAAGCACCGAGAGGATGTTCGGCAAAACATCCCTTTTCCCAGCGAAACAAAAGTCTTGGGGTTTGAGGTGGGCAGAAGGGACGTCCTGCTGATACCTGATTTTATTATCCGGAGCGCAAAACTTGAAAAATATGTGGCTTTTCGGACCCAAATCGGAAAGGCCATTTGGAAAGCTTCATACCACAGTGAGGTGCGGGAATGGCTCTCAATTACTTCTATAATTGAAGAATACGGCATTACCGAAATAAAGCCGGATCTAATGCTGTATATCGGTGAAAATCTTGAAGATGTCTCTCTGGTTGCCGATTCGGAAAAATTTTGTCGGCCTGATCTGTTGATTTTTTTCCTGGATCAGCTGGAGGGTGACGAACAAAAGATACTTTTTAAAATGGAACGGGTTCGATCGGTACACGAGATTCTGAAACCCATGAAAGGCAGCTGTGTGATTTCAAAAAGCCATCTGCCTGAGCATATTATGAAAGGGCTGGATCAGAACATAAACGTGATCCATTTTGGGTTCAACAACCTGAAGTGGGCGCCCCTGGTGGACCTCATTCAAAACCAATAACGCATGGTGCTAAAAAGTATGACGAATAGGTGAGGTAGCGGAGGAAGAAAAGCATGTCACTCAATATCGTAGTCTGTGTGAAGCAGGTTGCAAACCCGGACTATTTTTCAGAAATTATACTGGACCCGGAAACGGGTGCTATTCAGCGAGACAAGGTACCTTCCATACTCAATCCGGTGGATGAAAACGCCATTGAAGAAGCATTGAGGCTTCGGGAGAAATACTCCGGCACGGTCACGGCCATCAGTATGGGGCCTCCCCAGGCCAAAGAAGTGCTTGATTGGGCACTCACACTCGGAGCGGATGAGGCCATTCTTCTGTGTGATCGGGCCTTTGCCGCTGCGGATACATTGGCCACTGCCTATGTTCTGGCCGCAGGCATTAAAGCAATATGTCCCGTGGATATCATTTTCTGCGGAAACGAGGCGGCTGACGGGGCCACTCAGCAGGTAGGTCCACAGATTGCCGAACTTCTCGGCTTTCCCCATATCAGCAATGTCAGCGAACTCATCGTGAACCAAGACAAGACCGCGGTTGCAAAACGCGTCATCGAATACGGTCATTTGAAAATTGAGGCGAATCTGCCGGTTCTGATTTCCGTTTCAAGGGAGATTAACCAGGCCAGAACAGCGACGGCGGAGGGCATAATGTCTCTCATGGACAAAGTATTTAGAACCTGGAGTTTGGAAGACATCGAGGTGGATGAAAAAAACATCGGTCTTAAAGGCTCACCCACGAGGGTAGGGAAGGTTTACGAGCAAAAGATTGAACGTCAGCGTTTGATTTTGGAAGGCTCCCCGGAAGAGATGGTGAATACGGCCATAGATAAACTCAGACAGGAAGCGCTGGTCTAAAGGTGGGAGAGAGGATTATGAGCACGAATAATGAAGTTTGGGTTTGGGCTGAACAACGAAATGGGAGACTCATGGATGTTTCTTTGGAGATCCTTGGAAAATCCATGGAGTTGGCCAAAGAAATCGGCGGCAGTACCGCTGCGGTTCTTCTTGGGGACGATGTACAGGGGTTGGCGGAAGAGTTGTTGTCATACGGGGCGGCAAAGGTCTATCTCTTTTCCCATCGGCAACTGGCTTACTATCAGAGCGATGCTTACACCCGCTTGATCAGTGAGCTTGTGACGGAAAAAAGACCGGAGATCATGCTCATGGGCGCCACTACCATCGGTATGGATTTAGCGCCCAGCGTGGCCGCAAGGGTCAAAACCGGATTGACAGCCCATAGCTGCAGCTTGGAGATCGATAACAGCGGCGACCGCCCCCAATTGATTGCCGCCGTTCCCGGATGGGGCGGCGGAATGATTGTGAACATCCTCTGTCCAAATCACACACCCCAAATGGCTACAGTGAGCCCCGGCGTTGCGGAAAAACCCATCAGATCCCATCAGGGAGAGGGTGAAATCATAACCATGGATGTGGTGCTGAACGATAGTGATTTCAGGGTCAGGACCGTGGAGATGGTGGAGGAATTGCCCGAGGGCATTCAGATTGAGGAGGCGGACATTGTCGTTTCAGGCGGATACGGGATGAAGGCCTCGGGTGGACTTGAACCGTTAAAGGAACTGGCCGGGATTCTGCGTGCGGCTTTGGGAGGAACCAGACCGGCCTTTGATGAAGGATGGATCCGAGAGAGCAGCATGATCGGGGTGAGCGGCAAGATCATCAGCCCCAAGCTTCTGTTTAGCATTGGCGCTTCAGGGGCCAATCACTATGCGGCCGGATTTGTCAAGGCCGGAAAAGTGGTCGCCGTGAACAATGATCCAAACGCCCAGGTATTTGACGTTTGTGATATTGGAATGGTGGGTGATGTGAATGAAGTCATCCCTGTCCTGATTGATAAACTGAAAGAATAAAGACATTCCGGGCTGAAGGGGCAGCTTTTAAGATGTCCTCTATGTCGGCAGTTTAAGTGGATAGCGAAAACTCGGGAAGGGAGCAAGCATGAAACAGGATGCTATTATGATCAAGGCTCAGGACAATGTGGCCACCGCCCTCAGAGATTTGGATGCGGGGCAAATTTGCCGGTTCGTTGCGGGAAAAAAGACCTTCAATGTGACCATAAAGGAACCCATCGTTTACGGACATAAATTTGCCGTCGTGGAAATTCCTAAAGGAACCGACATCATCAAATATGGGGAGGTTATGGGAAGGGCCACTGCCCATATTCCCCAGGGCGCACACGCCCATGTTCAAAACATTGAGAGTCTAAGGGGCCGTGGTGATTTGGGAAAGAAAGGGGCGTAACATGGAATTTCTGGGATACAAACGAGAAGACGGCGGCGTCGGCACCAGGAACTATGTGGGCATTTTGTCCACGGTGATTTGCGGCAATGAAGTTGCCGAAAAAATCGCCTCACAGGTGGAAGGGGCCACGGCATTTCTTCACCACCAGGGCTGCTGCCAGACCCCGGTTGACATCAATCGCGTGAATGATGTGCTGATCGGCCTTGGAAAGAATCCGAATCTTGCCACGGTATTGTTGGTGAGTCTGGGTTGCGAAAGCACAAACATTCATAAGGTGGCCGATGCCATTGGCGCAACCGGAAAAAGGGTGGAAACCGTCGTTATTCAGGAAGAGGGGGGTGCTGCCAAGTCTGTAGCCCAGGGGATTTTACTGGCCCAGGCAATGGTCACCGATGCCAGTAAGCAAAAAAGGGTGCCTTTTCCCCTGAGTGAACTGGTCCTGGGCCTCAAGTGCGGCAGTTCCGATACCACTTCAGGCCTTTCTTCCAATCCGGTGGTGGGGATACTTTCCGATCTTATTGTGGCGGCGGGAGGGACCTCCATCGTGGGGGAAGTCACCGAATTCATCGGGGCCGAGCATCTGTTGGCGAAACATGCAAAGGACGAGGAAACAGCCCGCAAGATGCTGTTCCTGGTGGAGAGAATGGAGAACCGGGCCATTCAGATGGGGTTTGATATTCGTGGGGGACAACCCACGGGCGGCAACATTAAGGGCGGGCTTTCGACCATAGAGGAGAAATCCCTGGGGGCCATTGCGAAGGCCGGAAATGCGCCCTTTCAGGCCGTTTACGAATACGGCGTCAAACCCGATGTTAAGGGGTTGGTGGTCATGGATTCGCCGGGTCGTGAGCCTGAGATCCTGACCGGACTGGCGGCTGCCGGCGCCAATGTAATCGCTTTCACCACGGGCCGAGGGGCTCCCCAGGGCTTTCCTTTTGTGCCGGTGATCAAATTGACCGGAAATGAAAAGACCTGGAAGAACCTGAAAGACCATATGGATTTCAGTGTGTCATCGGTGATGGAAGGCGCCGAGACGTTCACCGAAGCGGGCGAAAGGCTTCTGGCGGAGTTGATTGATGTGGCCTCCGGCAAAAGAACCAAAGCAGAGATTTCGGGGTACACCAGTTCCATGGACATTTATATGGTGGGGCCGGTGATCTGATTTTTGTAGTTGGGGATGAAAATAACGCATTTTTAGAGAAAACGGTTCGAGCACCCTTTTGCATTAGTTTTCGGTTGGTTGTTCGACCATTGTGAATTCCGTAAAACGCTCTTATTGGATTCAATTCGGTATGAGGGTTTTGAGGAGGGAAACATGAAGCCATCAATTGAAAAAATTCTTGTGGCCATTGATCTTTCTGAATACTCACTGGAAACACTGCGTGTTGCGGTTGAGATGGCGGAGGGGTTAGCGGTTCCTTTGATCCTTGCCAATATCATCAATCAGCGAGACGTGGATGCTTTCGAAAAAATAGCGGAAAAAAGTAAATACCCTCTTGGGGAATTCCTGAAACATCGAGAAGAAGATCGCGGTGATCGCATCAAAAAGTTGATTGAAGAGGCTGAGTGCGGTCATCAGTCCATCAGGATGGTCTTTCGTATCGGGGTTCCTTTTAAAGCATTGATCAGCCTGGTTCAAGAAGAAAGTGTTGATCTGGTGGTCATGGGTTCCAAGGGGCGAGGCGATCTTGCGGGTGTTCTGTTCGGGTCCAATGCGGAGAAAATGTTTCGTCATTGCCCGGTTCCCTTACTGAGCGTTCGTCGTAGACCTGAAAACGACCGAAACGGCAGACGATAAGAATCGGAACAGGAGGTATAGCTGATGTTTTTACCACGAATGACATGGGGAAACTGGCTTTTTTGGGGGATTCTGGCCTTTGTGGGCTTCAATTTCCTATGGCTGGGCTGGCTGGAATTATACATTCCTCAATGGATCGGCGCGTTAATCGGGTTCTTGGTCTTCCTGGCTTTGCTCATCTTCGGCCCTCGGGAGAGAGAAGAAGCGGAGGAGGGAGAGGAATAACATGGCGGGTGTAAAACTTCAAAACGTAACAAAAAAATATGGAAACAAACTGGCCGTGGACAACCTGAGTTTTGAGTACAGGGAGGGCGAGTTTTTCTCCATCATCGGACCGGCTGGAGCAGGGAAAACAACGATACTAAAGATGATCGCCGGCATTGAGTCCGTGACGTCCGGGAAGATTTTCTTTGACGACTATGAAGTCAACGCCCTTTCAGCTCGGGAAAGAAATGTGGCCATGGCCTTTGAGACCTATAATCTCTATTCCCATCTCTCGGTTTATGAAAACATCTCTTTTCCCTTGAGAGCGCCCGAAAGGCATGAAAAATTGTCTAAGGACGAGGAAAAACGGCGGGTCGAAGAGGTTGCCGACTTTCTGGGGATCAAAAGGTTGTTGGGTAGAAAACCCGTACAACTGAGCGGCGGCGAGAAACAACGCGTATCCCTGGCCAGGGCCATGGTGAGACGATGTGAATGCTTTTTGCTGGACGAACCCATTGCCCATCTGGATGCGAGACTGAAATTTTCCACCCAGACGGCGCTCAAGCGGCTTTCCGTCAAATTGGGCACCGCCATTATCTATGTGACACATGATTATCGGGAGGCGTTGGGTTTGTCCGATCGAATCGCCGTGCTTCGAAAGGGAAAATTCGAGCAGATCGGAACGCCCCGGGAGATTTATAACCAGCCCGCAACCGATTTCGTGGCCAATTTTATCGGAGATCCCCCCTGCAATCTGATCGACGGAACCCTTGCAACCCGTAATGGAAATACCCTGTTTCAGTCCGGAAACGAGTTTTCCATCCCTTTACAAAACAAATCCATCGCCGCCGCCCAAAAAATTAAAGCCGCGGACCAAGACGGTGAAATTCGTCTCGGCATTCGGCCCTCTCGCATCAAAGTGAGCAAAGAAAGGACGACCGAACATTCATTTAAACTGCCCATCTATGCCATTGTACGCCGGCCGGAAGGTGCGATCATCACTTTTGAGTTGGATAAGTGCTTTTTCAGGGCAAGCGTGAAGGGTCCGGAACAATACGGCATGAGCGAGAAGGTTTGGCTGGATTTTGACCAGGAACACAGCTTTTTCTTCAAAAAGACCGTCAAGATATCCAAATAACGGGAGGGGCTGAAGGTGAGTAGAGTTGATATCAACAATGTATGGAAAATTTACGAAGGTGATGTTGAGGCGGTTCAGGATCTGAACTTTTTTATCGAAGACGGGGAGTTCCTGGCCGTCCTGGGGCCTTCCGGGTGCGGCAAGAGCACCACCCTGCGGATGATTGCAGGGCTTGAGGATATTACCAGAGGGGAGATTCTGTTCGACGGCAAGGTAGTGAACAACTTCAGCCCCAGTGAACGAAATCTGGCGCTTGCTTTTGAGTCCTATGCCCTCTATGCCCGCCTGAACGTTCACGAAAATATCGCTTTTCCCATGCGCGCCAAGGGTATGAGCAGGGCCGAGGCCGACAAAAAGGTCATGTGGATTGCCGACATATTGAACGTAACCGACATCCTGAAGAAGAAGCCGGGGAGCTTGAGCGGCGGCCACAAGCAGCGGGTCAATTTGTGCCGGGCCCTGGTTCGGCAGCCCAACATTACCCTCCTTGATGAGCCCATCAGCCATATGGACGTGCGGGTCCGGGCCAATATGAGGGCGCGCATTCGAAGACTTCACGATGAATTAAAGCTCACGACCATTTATGTGACCCACGACCAGGAAGAGGCCGTTTCGCTTGCGGACCGTGTGGCGGTCATGAATCACGCCAAGCTTCAGCAGATCGGAACCGTGGATGAGATCTGGAACCATCCGGCCAACAAATTCGTGGCCACTTTCGTGGGAGAACCCGAGATGAATTTCATAGCGGGGCGGATTGAAAACAAAAGGAAGGTTTCCGTCAACACGAAGAATGGAAAATCGATTTTTCCCTTTGATGGGCAGGTGGACGAGAGATCAGTGGGATCGGAAATAACGGTGGGCGTCAGACCTCAGCAAGTTCGCCTTTCCATGACCGGCAATGGCAATGACGGGATTCCGGGGGTGGTTGACCTGACCCAGTTTCAAGGGGAATCGGTAATTGTGACGGTGATTCTCGATGATCAGGAGAAGACTGAGGTGAAGGCGGTTATTGATACGGATTGGCTGCCCGAGCCGGGGGAGAAGGTCCTGCTGGAAATGGCGCCTGAGACCATTCACCTCTTTGACGGGGAAATGCCCATCCTTAAATAGGCGATTATCTTGGGTGTTTTTCAAATGAAGAACACTTTTTTGAAAAAAACCGGTTTGGGTGCGTAAGTTCATGATCGCCACTTGTTAAGGAACGATCCGGGTTTTTAAACTTTTAGCCGCTTGGGAGGTGATAACCAAAAAAAGGTAGACTGAATGCTGGAAAACAAACTTCAAACATTTTCTTAGGGAGGTCATTATGCGAAAAAAGAGTTTGGTTCAATCGTTAATCGGTTTTGTTCTCATGGGCATTTTGGTTTTTACCATGGCGCCGGGCGCTTTGGCGGATTGGCTTGAGACGGCCACACCGAAGTTCAAACTGTCGGATATTCCGGACATCAAAAACAAAAGGCAGATTCATATCGCATTGTTTGGCGGCACCAAGCAGTTCGACATTGCAGTGCCCAAGATGATCAAAAAATTTGAAGAGAAGACCGGGGTGAAAGTCACCTTTGAAAAGATGATCATGACCAGCATCTACCCCAAGATCAATGTGGAGTTGATGTCGGGATCGGGCGCATACGACTGTATCGTCATGGAGACCTCCACCACCTGTGAATGGGCCCCTTATCTCTGGGATGTGCGAGAGTTGGCGAAGAAATATGAGCCCACCGGTCTGGCCGGTTTTGAGAGCGATCTGGCGGGTCATGACCCGGCATTGATTAGGACCACCTGCGACCGTGAGGGAAAGCTTCGGGGAATTCCCTACTGGAACTACGAGCAGGTTTTGTATCATCGCATTGACTGCTTTGAGGACCCAACGGAAAAGGCCAATTTCAAGAAAAAATACGGTTATGACCTCAAGGTGCCCATTACTCGCCAGCAGCTTTACGATACGGCCGAATTCTTTACAAGAAAAGCCGGTGAAAAGCTGAAAGGGGAAGTGCTCAAGAAGGACGTGTACGGTGTGGCCCTCATGGCGGGACGGTTTGAGATCAACGACGAGATCAGCGCCATTCTTTGGGGCGGCGGCGGCCATTGGGCCACCATCGTTCGCGATGAAAACGGCAAGGCCAAGGAATTCGTCATCACCAAGAAGGACAAACAAAAACAGAAGGAAGCCATCGAATTTTATGTCAGTTTGCTTAAGTTCGCCTCCCCCGGCTGCTTGACCGGTTTCTGGGACTTCTGTTGCGCCCAGTTCGTGGAGGGGCAGGCCATTATGTTGCCTTACCTCTATCTGGTGGTTGAAGACTGGACCTGGCAGGTGGAGAAAAAGGTGCCGGGCGCCAAAAAAGGGATGGCTCTTTGCGTGGGCAGACAGGGCTATATCGGTGATTTCGCCGAATGCGTGGCCAAAGCCAGCAAGAACCCCGAGGCGGCCTACTGGTTCATCAAGTATCTGGGCGGCTACGAATGCCAGAAGGAGCTCATGGAAGGCGGGTTCCCCGGGGTGCGGAGCGATATTATGGGAGATCCCATCTATCAGAACGATCCTAAATGGAAAAAATCAATCGGCGACAGGGTATACATCAACTCCCTGGCCCTTCAGGTGCAGAACAACTACGTGAATGACTACATTCACTTCAACAGCGCGGCCATGGGCAAGATCTATGAAATGCAGATCATTGAGCTGCACAATGCCGCCATCAAAAAGTACACACCGGAAGAGTGTGTCAAGGTTGTCACCAAGAAAACCATGCAGTTGCAGAAAAAATTTGGACAGCTCCCCATTCGGGAAGAAAAGTAGATAAATGAAAGAGGTATTCTCGCGGCATGGTTCGCGGGGATGCCTCAATTTCCGAAAGATCCCTTTGTGTGCAATGATTTCAGTGTCAACAAAAGTGCTAAAAGGCGTGAAAAGCGGATTCTGTATGTTCGCCTCTGAGGAGGAGATAAAACAATGGGGCTTTCCTCCCTATTGTGCTCAGGGTCGAGAATTCAGGCCCATCCGTTTCGGACGGGGTATTACCTGGCTCACGCAAACGGTTTGTTCTATAAAGGCGGTCCTTTGAAGGACATGAACGGGAAATTGTGAAACAGAGAGGTAGGTGTTTGAATGGCTAACAATGTGAGTGAGGCGACGCGGCAGGCGGGGCCGTCAATCCGGGAGATGTCCGGGGATTATCCCAAAGTTCGGGAACGAACCTTTTGGAGCGTCCTCAGTGACGACAAATATTATAAATGGCTTCTTTTGGTTCCTCTCCTTTTGGTCCTTATCATATTCATGTTGTATCCTCTCCTTTATTGCCTGTGGTATTCGTTCCACGAATTCGGCATGGTCAAGGCGGCGACGTTTATCGGTTTTGAGAACTATCGCGATGTTTTACGGGATGGTGAGTTTTGGCTGGCCTTGGGCCGTACGGGGATTGTACTGGTGATCAGTATCGGGGCCGAATTGAGTATCGGCATGGCCGTTGCGGTCCTGTTCAACCGTGAATTCAAGGGGCAGAACCCCATTCGGGGCTTCATTCTTCTGCCCCTGCTCATCGCGCCGCTGGCCGTCTCTATGATGTGGAATTTCTTTCTGCAATACGATTTCGGTATTGTAAATCTGGTTTTGGGATTGGTGGGAATTCCCAAGATGAGCTGGTTCGCACCGGGGGTGGGACTTTATACCATCGCGGCAATCTCCATTTGGCAGTGGACCCCTTTTTCTATATTTGTCCTTCTGGCAGGGCTCAAGAGCCTTCCCAGAGACTCCTTTGAGGCGGCGAAGGTGGATGGGGCCGGTCCCTGGTACACCTTCAGGAGACTCACCCTGCCCAACCTGGCGCCCTTGATTATGATCATTGTGCTTTTGAGGACCATGTGGCTGGTTCGACTCTTTGACCCACTCTACGGAACCACTCGCGGCGGCGCCGATACGGAGCTTTTGGATTGGCAGATCTACAGGAATACTTTTGTGTATTTTGATATCGGCCGGGGATCCACCCTGGCGATTATCTCTTTATTCCTGACCATGATCGTGTGCGGCGTACTCTTTAACCAGTTGATGAAGGCCCTGTCGGCCACAAGCGAATAGCGGAGGAAAAAAATGAAACGAGTCCTTTTTTGGGCAGCGATGCCGCTTGTGGTGTTCACCTTTGTATCTCCCCTGGTGTGGATATATCTCACTTCCCTTAAGACCAATGCGGATATCTATACTCAGGATCTGGTGCGGATGTTCTTTTTCTCTCCCATCCTTGACAATTACATCAATCTTTTTACGAAGACCGTTTTTGTGCGGGAGATCCTCAATACGCTGATTATATCCATCAGCAGCACCATCCTGGTCATGTTGGTGGCATTGCCCGCGGCATACAGCTTTGCCCGATACGAAACCGGGCACGGCCATCTGCTGTTCGTCACCATCTCCACCCGCATGTTCCCCGCGGCCGTGGCGGCCATCCCTTTTTTCATGGCGATGAAAGGTTTGGGGCTTCTGGATACGCGCTTCTGCCTGGTTATTCTCTATCTCTATTTCAATGTTTCATTTGCCGTATTCCTCTTATACGGGTTTTTTAGGGAAATTCCCGTGGAGTTGGAACAGGCGGCCACCATCGACGGATACGGGCGGATCGACATCTTCCGGAAAATCATTTTCCCCATGATTATGCCCGGCGCCGCCATTACGGCCATGTTCTGCTTTATTTTTTCCTGGAATGAATTTCTTTACGCCTTTCTTTTCACCCGGAACATCGCCAGGACCGTGACCATAGGGCTGGCGTCCTTCTGGGCCTCGGGCCAGGTGGATTGGGGGACCATGGCGGCTTGTATCTGTGTGGCCATTTTGCCCACATTGGCCGCAGCCTGGTTTATGCAGCGTTATATCATCCGGGGGCTTTCTTTCGGCGCTGTGAAAGGGTAGGGGGTGTCTACCCCGTGTGGTTTTGTTCTATTTGGCTAATGTTGTTTTTTTACGGCCAATGGAATCACTTCTCTTCATTTGAAAAGATTGGCGTTATATGAACAAAATGGAAATCATTGAAAAATCGCTTTCATGGATCGAGCAGGGGCGTGATATCGCTCTAGCTACCGTTATCGCCACATGGGGATCTTCACCGAGGTCGGTGGGCAGTCAGATGGTCGTTGACGGGAACGGGAATTTCCAAGGTTCCGTTTCCGGAGGTTGCATTGAAGGGGAAGTTATTGCCGAAGCCCTTGAAGTCATCCAGGAGGGCGACTCCAGGATTCTTTCATTCGGCGTGACCAATGCCCAGGCGTGGGATTCCGGGCTTGCCTGCGGCGGTAAAGTGGATGTTTGGGTTTCTAAGGCAACGGAACAGGGAGCGATTCTTAAAAAACTGAAAAATCTGCTGGAAAACAGAACAACTGTTTCCCTCATTGCCGATCTTGAGACCGGAGATAAAATGTTTGCTCCGCCACACGGTTCTGAAAGTGTTGCAAACCTCCCGTTCAATATGGAAAACGGCGCAACCGATCTTTTCGGCAAAAAGGATGGTGTTGTCTTGGAATCGGACGGCAGACATTTTTTTCTTCACCGTTTTGTCCAGGAACCACGACTCATCATTGTCGGCGCCGTCCACATCTCCATGGCGCTTTCACGGATCGCCAGGATCGCAGGCTATGAGGTGGTGATCATTGACCCCCGGAAAGCGTTTGCGACGGCCGAACGTTTTCCACATGTGAAACTGAGGGAAGAATGGCCCGACGAGGCCATGAAAGATATCACGGTTTGCTCAAAAACCGCCGTGGTGGTGCTGACCCATGATCCAAAAATCGATGACCCCGCCCTGATGGAAGCGCTCGGTTCCAATGCGTTCTACGTCGGCGCCCTTGGCAGCACCCGAACCCATGCCGATAGACTGGCCCGTCTTGAACTAAATGGTGTTTCAAAGGAGAGCCTGGAGCGCATTCATGCCCCCGTGGGTCTTTCCATCGGAGCCGGAAGCCCTCAAGAGATAGCGTTGTCCATCATGGCGGAGATCGTGCAGGAATGGGATCATTAATATTCCGTTCAGGGTAATTCATGATGTTTGACATAAATCACATGACGCAACAATTCGACATTATCAGGCATTATGAGTCGGAAGGGCGATTCCATTATCTGGACAATGCCGCCACCGCCCAGATTCCCGATTGCGTCATAGCCGCCATGACGACCCATGATACCAGGGCTCGCGCAAACGTGAAACGTGGTATCCACAGACTTGCCCAGGAGGCCACCGACGCATTTGAAAGGGCTCGGGATCGGGTTGCAAAATATCTGGGGGTTCAGAATTCCGATGAAGTGATTTTTACCGGCGGTGCGACAGCCGGGATCAATATGATTGCACAGGGTTTCGGGCAGAATTTGAAACCGGGCGACGAAATAGTGCTTTCCCAGGCGGAACACCACAGCAATCTTGTTCCCTGGCAAATGTTGAAGCAGCGAAAAGGCGTTCGATTGCGCTTTTTGCCCATAGACGAAAACGGCGTCATTGATCTTTCCAGAGTTGAGGCATCCATAAGACCTGCAACAAAACTGGTGGCGGTGACCCATGCGTCCAATGTTATCGGTGCCGTCACGGATGTGGCGGCCATTAGAAAAATTGCCCATGAAAGGGGCGCGAAATTAATGCTGGACGGCGCCCAGATGGCTCCGCACGGGCCACTCGATTTGCCCCGAGTCGGCGCGGATTTCTATGTTTTTTCCGGGCACAAAACCTACGGTCCCAGTGGCGTGGGAGTCCTTTGGGGAAGAATGGAATCCCTTGAACGGATGCCGCCCGCTTTTGGCGGTGGGGAAATGGTCGCTCATGTTGCTTTTGAAGAAACCCGTTATGCGGCTCCGCCCCATAAGTTTGAAGCTGGAACTCCTCCCATTACCCAGGCCGTGGGTTTAGGGGCAGCGCTGGAATGGATTGCCAACCAGGATCTGCAGGAGTGCCGCCAGCATTTAAACGGGCTTACGGAACAGATCATGGCGGGGATGGCCCAATTGAACAACGCATATGACCACAGAATCCGCATCCTTGGTCCGCCAAGGGGAGAGCAACGGTTGCCCCTGATTTCCTTTGCCGTAAAGGATGCACATCCCCATGATATTTGCCAGATTATGAACGATCGGCATGGGGTGGCGCTTCGAGGCGGTCACCATTGCGCAGAACCCCTCCATGAAATATTTGATCTGGATGGAACCACCCGCGCCAGTCTCGGCATGTTCAATGGTCAGGAAGATGTGGATGCCCTGTTGAACGGGCTTGAAGATTGTCTCAATATCCTGGGCTAGAGAGGTTTTAAACTATGAGCAATGACATGTATCATGATCCCATAATTGCATGGTCAAAGCGAAAAGAGCACATGGGGACGCTTTTAAATGCGGATTGTCGTGCAACGGAAAACAACCCCTTGTGCGGAGATCGGATAAGCGTGGATATCAAGTTGCATCGCAATCGGATAGAAGAGATCGCTTTTCATGTACGAGGCTGCATTCTTGCAAAAGCATCCGCGGCTCATCTGGCTTTTCTTGCTGCGGGACTCGACATTGAGACGCTCGGACAGTTGAGAAAATATTTCGCAAAGGCCCTGAAATCAAAGGATGAAGCGTTCCCTTTTCCGGAAAGCCACGATATCTTCAACCCCGTCCGTTCCCGAAAAAGTCGCCATTCCTGTGTTCTGCTGCCTTATGATGCGGCGATACAGTCGCTACGCAGTGTGAAAATTTCGGAAACCGATCATGATCAGACTTTTGACGCCCGATTCATAACATCAAATCCCTCTTTTCAAGATGCACATCTGATTCAAGCGCTTGTTCGATGATTGTTGCCGCTCGTTATGCGCAATTAGTGTTGGAAAGTATGATTGGCATCTGGAAACACCCCTGGTCGATAGCTCTATCTTAATACAGCTGCTTGTGCGCCAATAAAAAATTCCGGCATTCCCGAGGCGGAAACCGGACCGGTCTATTGCATACACACCCGTCGCACCTGCGAAAAATCCGTCAATCCCAGGCAGACTTTTCGGATGCCCTCCTGCATGAGGGTCGTCATGCCGTCCTTTATGGCCTGATCTTTCAGGTCTTTCACTTTTGAACGGTTCTGGACCATTGTTTTGATGTCATCCGTGCCCACCAAAAGCTCATGGATGGCCGTTCTTCCCGCATAGCCGGTATGGCCGCATTTGGAGCAGCCCTTTGGCTTGTGCAGGGCAAAATCGTCGTTATAGGAAAATCCAAGCCGACCGAAATCACCATCATAGGCCCTGACCAGGGCGTCAAATTCACTCTTTTCCGGATGGTAGGGTTCCTTGCAGTCCTTGCAAAGGGTTCTCACCAGACGCTGGGCAAGGACGCCGAGCAGGGCGTCGGCGAAATTAAAGGGGTCCATGCCCATATCCAGCAATCGGGTGATGGTTTCCGGTGCGCTGTTGGTGTGAAGGGTGCTCATGACCAGGTGGCCGGTAAGAGATGCTTCAATCCCCATGGTAACGGTTTCCTTGTCGCGCATTTCACCCACCATGATCACATCCGGGTCCGCCCTCAGGAAGGCCCGCATGGCGGTCGCAAAATCGAATCCGATTTTGGGGATGACCTGGACCTGGCGAAGGCCTTCCTGGGTGATTTCCACGGGGTCTTCGGCGGTCCAGATCTTGGTTTCCGGTTTGTTGATATGGGCCATGGCCGCGTGAAGGGTGGTGGTTTTGCCGCTTCCCGTGGGCCCGACCACCAGCGCGATGCCGTATGGCTGGGAAATTATCTCCACAAAGGACTGATAGGCTTGGTCGCTCATCCCCATCTTGTTTAGGGGAATCGGTTTTCCGGCGGCCAGCAGCCTCAGCACCACGTCTTCGTTGCTCCCGGCGGTAGGAATGGTGGCCACACGAAGTTCAATATCCAAGGGGGCATATTTTTTGAATATGATTTTCCCGTCCTGTGGTTTGCGCCTTTCGGATATATCCAGGTCGCTCATGATTTTAAGGCGGGAAACAATGGCTCTTTTGAAAGTGTAGGGGATGGTCTGGTACACTTGGCAGGCCCCGTCGATCCGGAACCGGATCACGGTATTTTTTTTCCCCGGTCGGGGTTCCACGTGGATGTCGGAAGCATTTCGCGAATAGGCGTCGATAATCGACTTGTTGATCAGTTGAACGATGGCCGTGTCGTTCTCGGTCACTCCCTCGCTTTCCTCGGGTTCGTCATCGTCTTCGGATTTTAATTGGCCCAGAATGTCCTCGATGCTTCCCGAATCCGCAATGATTTCTTCGCCGCTTCCCACAAAGAAATGATCAATCATTTTGAAGATATCTTCCCGGGTCGAGACGCAGTATTCCAGTTCTTTTGTTTGAATGATCCGTTTGATAACATCGCGAGCCGGGAGATAGTCGGGATTTTCCATGACCACGGCAATGTTTCCGCCCTCTTCGCTGAGAGGAACAAAAACATGGGTTTTGAAAAATCCGGGCTTAAAATCCTTGAGCAGTTCCCCCGGAATGACCATATTGTCGTCGTAGGGAATAAAGCGGGTTTTGTAGTGCTCCGATAAGGAATTACCGATAATTTCTTTTGAGATTTTAAAATCAGACATCAAAACCGCTTCAGCGCTTTTCCCTGTCTTTGCAGAAAGTTTGATGGCTTCATTAATATCGTTTTCCGCCAAAATACCATTGGAGATGAGAAACTGGAATTTGCCGGGTTTTGCGGCCTGGGCGGCCTTCTGGTTTTTGAAAATGGCAACGCCCAGTACCTTTGAAATATCCAGCACCGCCGACTGATCCGTCTGATTGAAGCGTTCACCGCTTTTCTTGTTGATCAGTTGTATGATTCCCAACAGGTATCGGTCATAAATAACCGGCACCACCAGCATCTCTTTTGTGCAGTAGCCGGTTTTCTTGTCCCAGGTGAGGTCAAATGTCAGGCCGGGATCAATACATTGTAACTCATTGGTATCGCGAACATCCTTGATGTTCAGGAGCTTTCCCGTGGCCGCGCAGAAGCCCGCCAGACTCTTTTTGCTGATGGGCACCCGAATCTCTATGGGCTCATCACCGGTCTTGATTTTTGAATAGATTTCCCTTCTGGCGGTATCGACCACATAAACGGTCAATCGGTCCGCATCAAAAAACTCCAGAAGGTCACCATGCAGTTTCAGGAGGATGTCATTGGTGTCTTTGGCCGAGTGAATTTTATTGGTGATGTCATTGAGGTTTTTCTGATAATCGAGCTGTTCCTCAAGGGTTTTTTTTCCAATGTTCATGTCCGAAAAAATCCTCTTAATGGTCGTTTATTTTGCAAAAAGTATAGATGAATAAATCATAGAGTCAAGGATAAAGAAATGAATAGTCATTGATAAACCTTTATTGATCCATTATAAAAGCGCGCATCAATGATGTTTTTCCGTGGAAATGCTAAATGAGGATGTGAAATGTTAATTGACAGCCATTGTCACCTGGACATGAAGGATTTCGACAAGGACAGGGAAGCGGTCATCCGGCGGGCGCAAAAGGACGGTATTGTTCATATGATCTCAATCGGGATTGATGTCGGGAGTTCCCAATCCGCCATTGATCTGGCTCGTAAATACGATTTTATTTCTGCTGCGGTGGGGTGTCATCCCCATGACGCGGATGAATGCAGCGCTTTAGATCTTGAGCAACTGGCGTCAATGGCCGTTGAGCCGGAAGTGGTGGCCTGGGGGGAGATCGGTCTGGATTACTATCGAAACTATTCAAAAAAAGAAAACCAGCGAAGGATTTTTCAGGCACAACTTGAGCTGGCCCAAAGGGCCGAACTGCCTGTGGTTATCCATGATCGGGATGCTCACAAAGAAGTTTACGCTATTTTGGAAAAAATGGGGAAAGGGAAACGAAAAGGGATTATCCACTGCTTTTCCGGTGACAGGGATCTGGCGGAAGCGTTTATTGCGCTGGGATATTACATATCAATCCCCGGCACCGTTACCTACAAAAACGCAGGTCAAATTAAAGAGGTGGCCGCTTCAATCCCTTTAGATCGCATGCTGGTGGAAACCGATGCGCCTTTTTTGGCTCCCGTACCCAGACGGGGAAAAAGAAATGAACCCTCCCTTGTAAACCACACGGCCCGGGAAATTGCAAAATTGAGAGACATTTCTTTTGAAACCGTAGCTGAGCAGACCACCCGAAACGCCAGGACGATTTTCGGTCTGCCCCTTTGAAAATGAATAGACCCCTCATCAATGAAAATCATCCCCTGATTCTGGCCTCCGCTTCCCCCAGAAGAAAGAGACTGCTGGCACAAATGGGTCTTCCACGCCGGGTGGTTGTGAGCCGGGTACGTGAAGAAAGCAGTCCTGAAAACCCGGAAGATTTTTGTCGGAACCTGGCCCTTTTAAAGGCAAAGGAAGTCGCTTCCAGGGAGAAGGGTTCCTGGATTCTGGGGGCGGACACCATCGTTGTAATTGGGGACAGGGTGCTGGGAAAACCGGAAAATCAGGAAGATGCGCAAAGGATGCTGTCCGTTTTGAGTGGAAAAGACCATCGGGTTATCACGGGCTTCTGTGTGCTTGATCACTCAGGGGTGATGGCCCATTGTGAATCCGTGACCACTGTGGTCCGGTTTAAATGCCTCAATGAAGAAGAGATTGCCGGATACATTCGGACCAGAGAGCCTTTCGGTAAGGCCGGGGCATACGCCATTCAGGGGGTGGGGTCATTCATGGTGGAATCCATTTCCGGCTCTTACACCAACGTGGTGGGACTTCCCATGTGTGCTCTGATTAAGGCCCTGGTGCGATGTGGTGCACTTCAGCCTTTTCCATAATTTTTCGGTTTTAAGCGTTGTAACCGATTTCCAACTTCCGACTCTATAGTGTACAAATGAACAATTAAAAGTCGATATTCCCTTAGAAATCCATATAAATCAGACGGATTGTTAATATTCAAGAGGTGACATAGAGATGGACGGAAAAATTTCCAGAAGATCGTTCTTAAAGGGCGGCCTGGCGGCTGCGGGGGCTGCTGTCGCATCTTCCCTGCCAATGCCGGAAGCTGTCAAAGCATCTTCGGTGGAGGAACTCGCAACCCTCATTGATATCCGGAAATGTATCGGTTGCGAGGCTTGTGTTGAAGCCTGTCAGGAAGTCAATGAGCCCAAGTTTCCCGAACCGAAAAAACCCTTTCCAAAGATGTACCCCAGCCGGGTGAAGGTCTCCGACTGGTCTGATAAAAGGGATGTCATGGACCGGCTGACCCCTTATAACTGGCTGTTTATCCAGGAAGCAACCGTTACGGTGAATGGAGAGGAAGAGACGTTTACCATTCCCCGGCGCTGCATGCACTGCCAGAACCCCCCTTGCGCCGATCTTTGTCCCTGGGGCGCTGCCGGCAAACTGAAAAACGGCATTACGCGGATCAACTCAGATTATTGCCTGGGTGGTTCAAAGTGCAAGGATGTCTGCCCCTGGCATATTCCCCAGCGTCAGACGGGCGTGGGGTTGTATCTGGATTTGCTGCCCGCCTTTGCGGGGAACGGCGTCATGTACAAGTGCGACCGGTGCTACAACCGTATTGCCGAGGGTCAACTTCCGGCCTGCATCGATGTGTGCCCTGAGAATGTGCAGAAAATCGGTCCCAGAGATGAGATCTTAAAAGAGGCCCATGCCATTCAAAAGGAAATCGGCGGGTATATTTACGGGGAAAAGGAAAATGGCGGCACCAATACCATCTATGTTTCACCCGTGCCTTTTGAAGATCTGAACAAGGTGATCGAGACAGGTCCGGGAAAACCGGATTTGAGACCCGTAAAGGATTCCATGGCTCAGGCCGACAATCTGGCAAAGGCCATGGTGATTGCCCCCATCGCCGGTATGGCGGCGGCTGCGGCAAAATTCTTTGTCAGCGCCAAAAAGAGCATGGGACCGGAGGATAAATAAGTGATGAAAACCTCAAATCGAACCAGACTGACAGCGGGAAACCGGGCGCTCTATCGGGTGTTCATCCTGGCAATGATATTAACCGCCTTTACAGGGTTTGGTCAGATGCCCATTTTTAAACGGTACTACATTTCCGATATACCGGGCATGGCCTGGTCGGCCGATTTTTACGCAACGCATTTTCTGCATTATGTGGGGGCCATGGTACTGCTGGGCCTTTTCGCCTATTTCATCCTGGATTACATCCTTTCCGGAAGAAAAAAACTCCAGCTGACCCCTTCGGCCTATTTTCGGATTATCCTGATGGCGGGGATCGTTGCAACAGGTATTCTAAGAGTGTTCAAGAACATGCCGGACGTGCTTTTTTCGCCGGCATTTACGGCCTTTATCGATATTTCTCACCTGGGTTTTGCCATGGTCTATCTGTTCACGGCCCTCGTGCTGGTTTTGATGAAACGGGGCTGGGTAAGGAAAACAGATCAGTATCGGATGGATTCCGTCTAAAAGGAGACAGCATGCATTGTAGGAATCACCCGGACCGGGAAGCAGTTGTTCCCTGCCGGAAACATCTCATCGGATATTGCAACGAATGCCTGGACAATGGGGTCTCCTGTACGGATCCCTCCATTTACTGCAAGTTCCGGCACCAGTGTGTTATCTGGGAAATGGGGCGCGAAGAACGGAAAAAAGTCCTGTTTGAGCAGGATGTCGAAGCGATTCAGGCGGCGGGTTGAGGTGCCGCTTTGAGTGGATTTCTCAAAAGAGAGTATATCCTGAGAGATTGATCAATCCCCTTAAACGGTACAAGCCCCATATCATACGCTCGCCAGAGCCCCTCAATCATTTTTTGGGTCTCTTCCCCGATGATGATATCCCCGCCCTGCGCATGGTCCGCCAGACGGGCTGCCAGGTTGGTTGCCGGACCCGTCGCGGTGTAGGTCATGCGGGTTTCCAGGGTCCCCTTGAAAACGGTCATCCCTACCAGGGCCACGCCGGAGTTGATGCCGATATTGACATTGACCGGTTCAAACCGGTCTGCCATTTCATGGTTGAGCTGGAGGTTTTGCTCATGAATGTCATAGGCAGCCTTGACCGCATTGACCGCATTGGTTTTTGCGTCGTCATTTTTGAAAATAATCATGAGCCCATCGCCGGCGGTTTCGTTGATATCGCCGCCCGATCGGTGGATGGGATCGACAAAGTTGGAAAACATCTCTTCCACCATGTGGTTTACCTCCACCGCGCTTTTGCTGGCGCTGAGCCGGGTGTACCCTTCAAGATCCAGAAAGAGAACGGATACTTCCCTGCTTTCTTTTTCCTGGTTGAGTAATTCCGGGTTGGTTTCCACGATACGTCGCACCGACCGGGGAACAAAAGGTGAGAGATGCGCCAGTTTCTGGCTGATCTCAATTTTTTCCTGGGTCATTCCCCAGTGCTTTTTTGCGGCCATGATGGCATTGCCGGCCATTTCGGAAAGGTCCTTCATGAAATAGAAGTCCTTTTTTGTAAACCGGGCGCCCGGCTGGGAAACCACGTTAATGACGGCCACGATGTCATCGTCGACAAATACGGGCATGGCGGCTTCCGGACCGGTATCGACGGTGGTATCGTCATGCCTGACAATAGGGTTGGTTTTCGAAATGACCACCCCTTTACGGGTTGCCAGGGCTTTCTGGATGGCGGGGCGATTTTTCTTGCAGGAAAGGCAGTTAACGGGGCGGTCGTACAGGGCGCATTGAAGGGGTCGCGTGTATTTCTGTGCATCGGGATCCAGCATGATGATGCAGGTCTCCATGGATGATGGGATCAGGTTTCGGGTTTCCTCTCGCAGTGTTTCGAGAATTTTGTTGACTTCCATGGTGGATGCGAGTTTTTTTGAAAGACGACGTTGGGCCTCAAACCGTTCCTTATAAAATTTTTTCATGTGAATAGGTTCCGATTTATGGGGTTTGTTCTCAATTTTTTAATGATTTCGCCAGTCGCTTGAACCCTTCTTCCATGGAAACGGCGGGCCTGTATCCCAGTTCTTTTTGGGCCGCGCTTATGTCAAACCAGTGGGCCGTTGACAGCTGTTTGGCCAGAAAACGTGTCATGGGGGGTTCCCGTTTAAGTCTGAAAGTGCCATAGATCAATTCAAGGAACCCGCCTGCCCAGTAGGCCGGCTTTTCGGATACGGTACGATCAATGGGGTCAAGACCGGCAGCTGCCAAAATCCGGTCCATCAATTCACCGATGTCAATGGGCTCTCCCTGGGAGATGAAGTAGGTTTTGCCGGCAACGGGGGATCCCGGGTGAAGACGGTCCAAAGCCAGGATATGGGCATCCACCGCGTTATCGATATAGATGCAGTCCACCAGATGGGGCTGCCGACCAATTTTAGCCAGGCGACCCGATTTCCTTCGTTCAATAAACCGGGGAAGAAAGTTGGGATCTCCGGGTCCCCAGATCAGGTGCGGCCGAAGGGCCACGGTGGCTAGAGTAGTGTCATTGGCGGAAAGCACCTTACGTTCCGCCATGGCTTTGGTCATGGGATAATTTGCCGGATAGGTTTTGGGGTAAGGTGCCGACTCGTTTACGCCTTCCATATCACCCCCGCTAAAAACCACGCTGGGCGAACTGGTATAGATGAGCCTTGAAGCGCCTGTTTTTCTGCAGCCCTCAATAATGTTTTCGGTGCCGGTCACATTGGTTTTGTAATAGGAACGGTATGTGCCCCATATGCCCGGTTTGGCGGCCACGTGGAAAACCGCATCACAACCCTCCACGGCTGTTATAACGGCCTTTTTATCCGCCAGGTCGCCTCTATGAACGTCGACCCCCAAGCGGCGCAGTTCCGGGTAATGCCCCCTGGAAAAGCTGCGTATCCGGTCTCCCCGCTCCAGAAGGCGTTTGACGATGGCTTTTCCCAGAAACCCTCCGCCACCGGTCACAAGGATTTTCATGCTTTTTTGCGTGTCCTTTCTTTGGCCAGTTTCCGGGATGCCCAGACCCCCAGTTTTTCCCGATAGATTTTGGCGTTATGCCGGATATCAACGGGAAACCCATCGTGAAACAGGATGATTTTGATCTCCTCAGTATGGGGGAATCGTGCCCCCATTTCAAGGAGTTCCCGTTTAATCGTATCCCTATGGGCATTTTTTGAATGGGCTTCCAGCTCAACACAGAGCACGGGTTGTACGATTCCCCCTGTCTTGACCCCTGTGAGGGCTGTCCGAAAAACGGCTCGATGGGTATTGAAGATTCCTTCGCAGGCGATGGTAAAGTGGGTCTTCGAAAGGGTGATCACCCGGTGGGATTTTCGGCCGAAAAACCACACCCTCCCTTGTTCATCCAGCGTTCCCAGGTCGCCCATTCGGTGCCAGAAATCCTTTCCGTCTTTCTCATGGATTTTGTTCAGTTGGGTCCCATGATCATCTTTGTAGTATGAGCGGGTGGCCACGGGACCTTTGACGGTAATTTCACCCACTTTTCCCGCGGGCAATTTGAGGGAATCATGCCATACCCCAATAGGGTCATCGGTAATGGGGATTACGCAAGCCTGCATTCCGTCAACCGGTTTCCCCACACAGACGCCTTTCCCAGAATCGGTTTTATGCCGGGTGTTGTTAAGAATTTCGTGGCTGCCGATGGATGACACGGGCATGGCTTCCGTGGCCCCGTAACCGGTGTGAACCTGAGCTTCAGGCGACAGCATGGTACAAAAACGTTCCAATACGATTGGGGGCATGGGGGCTCCGGCCGCGATGACACGGCGCAGTGTCGGCAGTTTAATGCCGTGTTCATGACCATACCGCCCGACGCGGTTGATGAGGGCCGGCGAACCGAACATATTGGTGATCCCGAAATCTTCAATGGCTTCAATGATTTTTCGAGGGTCCACATGGGCCGGTCGGGTGGGGTCCATGTCGGGGATTACAATGGCCATGCCCAGTGCCGGGCCGAAAAGGGCGAAGAGGGGAAAAGTGGGCAGGTCAATTTCACCGGGTTCAATGTGATAGGTATTTCGAATGGATTCCACCTGGGCTGTGAAATTGCCGTGGGTGTAGAGGGCGCCTCTGGGGGGACCGGTGCTCCCGCTGGTGAAAAGAATAGCCGCCATTTCATCCTTTTCTGTCTGCGCCATGGGTCGGCGGTCGGCGGATTTTCCCATAACCCGGACCTGTTTAAGGCTGAGGCCTTTCCAGAAAAGACGCTTTCCCACGGTAATCAGCGTTTGAATGGTCCCTCGCCCCCATCCCAGAACCAGACGGGCAATGTGGGCTTGAGGAATGCCGATAAATGCCTCCGGCTCTGCCTGAGCCAGGCATTTTTTGAGGTTTTTGATGCCGATGCCAGGGTCAATGAGTACCGGAACGGCACCTGCTTTAAAAACAGCAAATGTCAGCGCAAAAAACTCAAGGCTCGGTTTGATCATGAGCGCCGTGCGGATGCCTCTGCCGATCCCTGATTGGGCCAGACCCCTTGCGATCCAATCGCTTTCGCGGTCCAATTGTCGGAAGGTGTAATGGGTGTATTTAACCCGGCCGTTTCCGTCGCGGCCCGATGGACAGCTGACTGCCGGCCTGTGGGGCTGTTTCTCTGCCATTTCAGTCAGATAGGCGGCAATGTTTACAAAATCAGACATGGTTTCCAGGAACAAATGGTATCTACCAGCGGACTTCCATCATGGTACAGTTCAAGCCGCTGCCGATGCCCATGAGGGCCACCCGGTCGTTTTTGTGAATACAATCGGCTTCCAATGCTTTTGAGAGGGTAATGGGGATGGCGGCGGGGCCCACATTGCCGTATTCGGGAAATGTCTTAAAAACTTTTTTGTCGTCCAGGCCCAGCAGTTCTATGAGTTTGGCCGTGTGAACGGCGCTCACCTGGTGTAGAACGAATTGATCGAGGTCTTCAGGATTCCACCCCATTTCGCTCTTGGCTTTATTGAACGTGGCACCGGCCAGTTGAAGCCCGGCAACCAGCAGGGCACTGGCGTCGGTCTGCATGCTATCCAACTGCCCCCGACATAGGTCTTTGTGTTCGGTGGCTGCCAGACTGACCCCACCCAGCAATCGGTGGCCCTCAGGCGCCAGATCCGATCTTGCCAGAACCATGGCAGCCCCGCCTGAACCCAGGGTGAAGGTCGCAAAATTGTCGCGAAAGGTTTTTTCATCACAGTCTGAAGCCAGCAGTCTTTGAATGGTGGTCTCAACCACAAAACGGCTTCCTTCTCCATCCACCACAATGCCGTAATCTACCTGGCCACGTTCGATCATATTGCCGATGATTTCCATGCCGTTTAGAAACGCCAGGCACGCATTGCCCACATCAAAGTTCGTGCAGTCGGGGCTGAGCCCCAGGTTTCCGTGCACCAGGCATGCCACCGAGGGTTCGATAAAATCCCGGCAGACCGAGGTGTTCACAAGAATCCCGAGTTTTGATTTGTCAATGCCGGCGTCTGAAATGGCCTTTTCAGCTGCCATGGTGGCCGCCTCGCTGGGCTGCCGGCCCGGTTCCCAGAATCGTCTTGCCATAATTCCGGTAAGGGACTGTATAATGTCTGCTCGCGCCTGGATTCGCTTTAAGAGGGGTGAGAGTTGTTCTTCAAGTTCAGACGAGGTGACGCGCTGGGGCGCATCCACATGGGCTAAGCCGATGATGGATACGTTTTGAAATTCCATTGGGTGAATCCTTTCAAGAAAATGGGTTCCGGAAATCCATTGCGGTTATAAGGGTCACCGGGCCGGTATCAAAACAAAAAATAATAACAACTTATTCGTGAATGTGCAACAAGAAACCGAAAAATGTCCTGATCGGATAATTTGTCATCTTGCGAAAAAAGGCGACAGTTGTTATAAATGAAAGAATCATTGCATGCTTTCCATTTGTGAATATGAAAGCGGCATCGAAACGGAAAAGGAGATACAAGATGCTTAAAATAGAGGATTTGCAGGTCAAACTGGGGGAGAAAGAGATTTTGAAACATATTGATCTCGAAATCAACCCGGGTGAAACCCACATCCTTTTTGGTCCCAACGGGAGTGGTAAGACATCCCTGTTGATGACCATTATGGGATATCCCCAGTACGAGGTGGTTTCCGGTAAAATTATATTCAAGGGTGAAGACATTACCCATGCGCCTATTGATGAGCGGGCAAAAATGGGAATCGGCATGAGTTACCAGCGACCGCCCACCATCAACGGCCTCAAAACCCGGCAGATGGTGGATTTGTGCGCCGGTGAGGAAATCGATGAGGCGGCACTGGCGAGGCGCGTCAATTTTGAGGACTTTCTGGACCGGGACGTGAATGCGGGTTTTTCCGGCGGTGAAATCAAACGGTCGGAATTGCTGCAGCTGATGGCTCAAAAACCGGATCTGATGCTGTTCGACGAGCCTGAATCGGGGGTTGATATGGAAAACATCACCCTCGTGGGAAATACCATTGCCGAGCTTCTGGAGAAGCACCTTCATCCCTCAAAGGATCGGTCGAAAATGCAGGCCAAGGCCGACAGGCGCAAAATGGGTTTGATCATTACCCATACGGGATTTATTCTGGACTATGTCTCGGCCGATAAAGGGCAGGTGCTCTACAACGGGAAGCTCAGTTGTGTGAGCAACCCCAGGGAAATTCTTAATTGCGTGGGTGACACCGGTTATGAGGAGTGCGTAAGATGTATATCGATGAGCAGTTTGAGTTAAAAGCGAAAGAGGCGATCGACAAAAAAGGGGCCATTGGGCCGGATGTGGATCTCAGCGAATTTGATGCAACGCCGTCCCCTCAGCCCGAAATGGCGGATGATGATCTTCGCAGTCTTCCCCGGGAAGAACAGGAGCAACTGCTCATGGCGGGGCTTGATGTGACGGAAAAGGAGAGGGGCGGGACTTTTCTGCAGATGAACACCCGTGCCGTCCATTGCCACAGCTCCCAGGAGGGCATTGAAGTGCTTTCCATTCAAAAAGCGCTGGCGGAACATGATTGGATTCGCGACTATTACTGGAAGCTGGCGGACGTGGGCGCCGACAAATATACGGCGGCCGCGGAGCTGGGTCTTCACGACGGGTACGTCATCAGGTCCCTTCCCGGAAGCAAATCGGTCTATCCCGTTCAGTCCTGTCTTTATATGCATAAGGACGGCATGCAGCAGAATGTGCACAACATCATTGTTGCGGAAGAGGATTCCGAACTTCACATCATAAGCGGCTGTGCCACCGCGCCCCACCTTAAACGGGGCCTGCATGTGGGAATATCGGAGTTTTTTGTGAAGAAAAACGCCAAACTGACGTTTACCATGATTCACAACTGGGCGGAAGAAGTGCAGGTGCGGCCCCGGTCCGTGGCAAGGGTTGAAGAGGGCGGCCTTTTCATCAACAATTATATCTCCATGAAGCCGGTTCGAAGCATACAGATGTATCCCACAACGTACTTGGTGGGTGAGGATGCCGTGGCGCGCTTTTACAGTATTGTGGTGGGAAGTCCCGGATCCGAATATGATCTGGGGGGCCGGATCTTTTTGAAGGCAAAAGGGACTCGGGCGGAAATCGTTGCCAGGGCCATCAGCAATGGCGGAAAGATGATCGCAAGGGGGCATCTCATCGGAGAAGTTCCAGGAATCAAGGCTCATCTGGAGTGTAAGGGGTTGTTGTTAAATGGCGGCCTGATTCATGCTATCCCGGAATTGGAAGCCCATGCGGATGGGGTGGAAATGAGCCATGAGGCTGCTGTGGGGAAAATCGCCCAGGAGGAAATCTCTTACCTCATGAGCCGGGGTCTCAACGAGGAAGAGGCGACCTCAACCATTGTTCGGGGGTTTTTAAGCGTTGACATCCCGGGGCTTCCGCCTCAACTTCAGGCTGAGATAGACCGGGCCATTGAAGAGAGCGACAAAGACGTTATGTAATATTTCAGGTTTCTCTCTCGGCATCTTTCGCTCACAAGGTGCGGGGGAGAGAAAAGGCACCTTCAAATTTCATCCTGCACCCTGAAAAACTGAAGATCCGAGGTGGTCATTATGATGGAAGGAAAATATGGACGTCCGGAACAGGGGGTCGTCGTGCCGTCTTTGTCCGAATTGAGAGGCAGACAATCGGTGCGGGCAACCTTCAGGCTCAGCGGAAAAGCCATTGAGGCCATCAGTGTGGCGGCCGCCCATATGGGGATTAAACAGAAGTCCCTTTTTGATCATTTGATCGATGATGTGGCATCACTGGCGGTGGTGGCCCGGGAAATAGAATCCAAGCGATTTTTGAGGCTGAAACGGGTTCAGAAAACCTTTGTTTTGAGTCGGCAGACACTTTGCAGCCTGGAGGAGGTTTCAAAGGATTTTGATACACCGAGAGATGCGCTCGTGGAATACTCAATTGCCAGGCTTCTGCCGGTTATTGAGGAAGAGCGAAAAAAGCACGAAAAGAGAAAGAAGATTCTGGAAGAAATCGGAAATTATCTTGAGCAGGGTGAGGAAATTTCCGAAAGGGTTGAAAACGCGCTGGGAGAGCAGGATATGCTCAGTGAAAAACTGAAAGGGGCTGTTTCCACATTGCGCAGCGCCTATGAGACAATGGCATCCTTTGTGGAAAAGGGAAAGGTCATCGAACAGTTTTGAAAACCGGCCCGAGTTGAAAATGCCGTTAATCTCTGATAGGAATGGATCGGAGATGGGTGGAAAGGGTTATGGAACCACTTTCAAATGTGGAAAAGATTTGAGAAAAATCAGGAGTAAAGACTTACGGGTTGGGGGTAGGACAGACATGCCGGATGATATCCAGGAAGAGGTTGAGGAAGAAACGGTTGAAACGCAATCGGAAGAAGAGAGCTTTGCCGATCTGTTTGAGGCATACGATAATAAATTGAGTGAACGTGTTCGGGTTGGGGATAAAATCAGGGGGGAGATTATCTCCATCGGCAGGGACTCTGTTTTCGTGGACACCGGGACGAGGATTGACGGGGTCGTGGAAAAAGGCGAACTGCTGGATGAAGAAGGCGGGCTTCCCTATAAGGTGGGAGACGTTCTGGAGCTTTACGCCATATCCGTCAAGGCGGGAGAGATCCGGCTTTCAAAGGCCGTGACCGGCGCCGGTGGTTTTGAGCTTCTGCAGGATGCCCATGAGGAAGCGATTCCGGTGGAAGGCAAGGTGAATGCCCTGAACAAGGGAGGGTTTGAGGTATTGCTGGGGCAGAAAAGGGCTTTTTGCCCCATCAGCCAGATGGACATCCATTATGTGGAAAAACCCGAGGATTACGTGGGGGAAACCTTTGAATTTCTCATTACCGATTTTGAAGAAGATGGCCGTAACATCGTGGTTTCAAGACGAAAGTTGTTGGACAAGGTCGTGGCAAAGGCGCGGAAAAGTTTTTTTAAAGACCTTGCCGTGGGCGACGAGATAAAGGGCAAGGTGACCAAGCTCATGCCCTTTGGCGCTTTTGTGGAGCTCATTCCGGGGGTGGAAGGGCTGGTTCATATTTCCGAGTTGGGTTGGTCACGTGTGGAAAATCCTGCCGACGTGCTCCAGGCAGGCGACCCTGTAAAGGTTAAGGTGCTCGGCATGGCGCCGGGTGAAAAGCCGGGCCAGATGAAGGTCTCCCTTTCCATCAAGCAAACCTTTGACGATCCCTGGGATACGGTTGCAGAACGGTTTAAAGAAGGCGACGTGGTGGATGGAAAAGTGACCCGTTGCGCGCAATTCGGCGCTTTTGTGGAGATCGAAGCGGGTATCGAGGGACTTGTTCACATCAGCGAAATGAGTTATCGAAAGCGCATCTTGAAATGCGAGGATGTGGTCGCACCCGGCGACATGGTCCAGGTGACGATCAAGGAAATTGATGAATCCCGAAAGCGGATTTCATTAAGCATGCGGGATGTTGAAGGTGATCCCTGGGCGGGGGTTTCCCAGAAATACCAGGTGGGGCAGGCTGTGGAAGCGGTTGTGGAAAAGCACGAAAAATTCGGAATATTCGTCTCTCTCGAACCGGGTATTTCGGCCCTGCTGCCCAAAAGCAGGATCCGGGAGTCGGCCAAGCCGGGTCGTTTTGAAAAATCAAAGCCGGGGGATGCCGTACCCGTTGTAATTGAAAATGTCAACTTGAGCGAACGGAAAATTTCCGTGGGTCCCGGGGATGCGCAGGATGAAGGTGAATGGCGTCGTTTTGTCCCGGGAAAGGATGAAGGGATGGGTTCTCTGGGGGAAAAGTTGAAACAGGCCCTTGCCGCAAAGGACAAAGGTTAGCCTGGAATATTAGAAACTGAAAGGAAAGAATATCGAATATTGAACAAGGAATGTCGAAGGGAAACCACAAACATTCAAATTTGGCGTTTTGAAAGGAGCTTCTGATGATGTCTTCAAAAAGAACCGGATTTTATGTTGTAATTTGTTCAATAGTATTGATCTTTGCAGGGTTTCAACCGGTCCATGCAAAATGGGGAGAGCTTCTGGAAACCTTGACGAAGGCCACAGGCCAGGGTGATAGCCTTTCCACCGGAGAGATTGTGGACGGCTTGAGGGAAGCCCTGGAAATCGGAACGGACAATGCCGTAAAACTGGTGGGCAAAGAGGGCGGGTATTCACAGAATCCTAAAATCAAAATACCCCTTCCCGGTTCCGTTGAGAAAGTTCAAGGGATGCTCAGGGCTCTGGGATATGGGTCCCAGCTTGACGCATTTGACAAAAGCATGAACCGCGCTGCCGAAGTGGCCGCACCCAAGGCAAAAGCCATTTTCTGGGACAGCATTAAACAGATGTCCTTTACGGATGCCAAGGGCATTCTGGATGGCGGGGATATGGCTGCAACCAATTACCTCAAAGAGAAAAGCTCCGGTCAGCTTGAGGAGGTTTTTCGCCCGATCATTCACAAGGCCATGGGGGAAGTGGGTGTCACCCAAAAGTATCAGGATTTGAGCAAACCCATTGAGAACCTTCCATTCGCCCAAGGGGCGGTGCCGGATCTGGACGGATATGTCACCGATGGGGCCTTAAACGGCCTTTTTTACATGCTGGGGCAGGAAGAAAAGAAGATCCGGCAGAACCCGGCGGCAAGGGGTACTGAACTGTTGAAAAAGGTCTTTGGCGGGTCCTAAACGAACGAAAATCCAAAAAGGGAGTCAGCCATGGAACTGGAAGGCAAAAAATTCATTATCCTGGTGGAAGAAATTTTTAATGACCATGAATTCTGGTACCCCTATTACCGCCTCAAGGAGGCGGGGGCACAGGTGGTTGTGGTGGGCTCCGGGAGTGCGGATGCATACAAGGGGAAATCCGGAACCGTGGCGAAGCCGGATGTCAGCGCCGATCAGGTTTCAGCGTCGGAATTTGACGGCATCATCATCCCCGGCGGATACGCGCCCGATCACATGAGACGTTATCCGGCAATGGTTAAGTTGGTCAAGGATATTTTTGAAGACGGTAAGCCGGTGGCGGCCATCTGCCACGCCGGGTGGATGCTCGCATCGGCCGAGGTGCTGGAAGGCCGCACGGTGACGTCCTATTTTGCCATTAAGGATGATCTGGTGCATGCGGGGGCGAACTGGGTGGACGAGGAGGTGGTCATAGACGGTAATCTGATCACCAGCAGGACCCCGGATGATCTTCCCGCCTTTATGAGGGCCTTTATCAAGGTGGCCGGGTCATAACCACAATCTTTTCAATGTGTTCTGGTTCCAAATGCCTCAAGTGGGGCGCATGGAACCAGAATGATACCCCCATCCTTTTTCCCCCAGCGTCTAGCGAACTCATTTCCTTGAGTAGCTTCTCATTCCCCATTCTCTAAGCGATTGTCCTTGACTTTTCTACCCGTTTCAATACTATTCCTAACAAATCGCTGTTCCATCATTACAAATCCTGACTGATTGGCCGGAGGTTTCTCCATGGAGCATCCCCTCAAAACCTGCTTTTTCGCCTCCCGGCAGACGCTGTTTTCCCTGTTGGGAGCGAAGCTTCTTACCTGTAATCCCTGTGGTGCCGAACGTCTGATTTCGCAGGACCTGTCGACCTGCCCTATGGGATGAAGTTCGGGATCCTTTCGGAATTTTAATAGTTTTCCAGGTTATCAATTCCATCTTGCAATAGGTGGAAAACCCAATGCCCAATTTTCCATGTTTTATATCTCAATATGAAAATATATGGACTTTTTTCCATGCTATAAGGGCAATAGATGGAAAATTTTCCACCTATTGTAACTGTTAGCGCTCACAAAATGATGTTGTTAACTGAACAAAAATTAACATTATGCGTAAAATAGACAGATTCAAATTAATTGATACTATAGGCCGTGAACTACAATCACGTATGACTTATTCTGATATTGATATTTATCTCAAAGGATTTGGGATTGATGTTTCTTCAAAAAAGACATCTGGAGCTAATAGCAAATGGGTATATTCAAAAGAAATACTCTCTAATGAACCAGATAATATAATTATTGCCCTTGCTGACGAATTAGAATTAGAGCATTCCTATAAAGGCCCCAAAAATATTGATCTTTCTGATAGTAAATTTTGGTTGCCTAATTGTTTTCGGCTATTTCTCAGCCACCTATCATCATTTAAAGTTCAAACATCACTACTGCAGAAAGCAATAAAATACTATGGAATCAGTGGCTTTGTCGCCCATGAAGATATTGAGCCTACGAAAGAATGGTTAACTGAAATAGAAAAGGCTTTGTTTTCAATGGACGCCCTCGCAGCTATACTGATGCCTGGATTTCATGAGAGTAACTGGACGGATCATGAAGTTGGGGTAGCTGTTGGAAGAGACGTTTTGGTTATCCCTATAAGACGAGGACTAGATCCCTATGGCTTTATTGGAAAGTACCAGGGGCTACAGGCCAAAGATCGAACTGTTAGCCAGGTTGCATCAGCGATATTTGAAATTGTCTTAGCAAATCCAAAAACAAAAACGAAGATGCTTGATTGTTTGGTTTCCCAATTTTTGATGTCAGGAAACATTAGTGACGCAAAGCATTGGCTTGAGGTACTTGGAAAAGTCGGGACCCTATCAGAAAGGCATAGTGAGAAGCTTCGTGAAAGCTTTTCGAGTAATGATATTATTTCAAAAAATGATATTATTCGAAATGCTGCAAACGATTTGCTGAAAAAGCATGGTATGGAGCCTGTTCCGGACCTATCCGAAGAAACATTTGTGAGTGACGAAATACCCTTTTAAAAGGCGCTAACAAATCGCTGGTGCCGACCCAAAAAGCGGGGCGGCACAGCTCAACCGTTGTGCAGAAATAAAATAAGGAACAAAAATGGCAAGTAACTTTCAAGATGATGACCGTGAAAATGCGATGATAGACCTATTTAATCTTTATAAAAATGAAGATGAAGGGCGATCTGGTGTAGACGCATTCCTTGACTTTAATGGGCGTACTGTACCTTTTGAATTAAAAACTACTTCTCAGGGTTCAGTAACAACAGTAAGAGATTTCGGGCAAGACCATATAGTAAAATGGAAAGATAAACATTGGCTAATTGGTTTTTTTCTAAAAGGCGAGGAATATTATAAATATGGTTCCCCATCAATGATGGCAGGATGGATCAAAGGCAAGAAGGAATATATCGCTCCAGATTTTAAGTTAGCTACTCTGGTACCAGCTAAAATAAATATGGAAGACATGTATACCATCGTTGGTAAAAAAGAAATTTATAGCTACGATGACGCAAAAACTATTCAAAAAATGCAGTACAAAAAAGAAAAATATTTAAAATTACAAGATGTAAAAGAAGGATATAGTGCTCAAAGAATGCTCGAAATAATTAAAGATCGAGCAGAATACTTAATAAATAGAGGAAGCACCTTGAACAACCCACACATTCCTTTTAGCTATTTTGATGGCTGGGTAAAAATTACTGAAAACCATGCAGAACAATTACGCACTATGGTAGGTATTTATTTTAAAGGAATCGATTAGCCCCAAAGGCTACCCTTTCAATGCCGTTAAAACACTTACAGCGACATTATAAGCGACTGGAGGTGACACAGAGTTACCGATTTGCCCAAGGATTTGATATACCGCACCAGCAAACTTCCATGATTCAGGAAAACCTTGAATCAATCCAACATCTTGAACAGAAAGTCTAAAATTTCCATTTTTTGCTGGAAAAGCTGAGGCTTTTAGTCTATCTGCTTGAACACCATTGGGCCATATCCCCATATCGCCCCAAGTTTTCTGCCCAGCAGTGCTATTTAAAATAGAAGTTGTATTTCTTTTTCCTGTAAATGCGCTACGTATAGTAGGAGATAGGTTATCAAAGCCAATATCTGGTAATCCTAATGATGCCCTAACTCCTAAAACTCTTGGCAATTTTTCTTCAAACAAAGAGTAACAGGTTTGTGGGGTATTGCCATTACAAAAATGATGTCGTGTATGCGTAGGTTGGGGCACAGAAAATTTTTTGAATTTATTTTTGTTTCTAAAACCTATAAAAAATATTCTTCTTCTAATTTGAGGTATTCCAAAATCTGCTGCATGCATTTCAAATTTAATAATTGAATATTCGGAAAGCTGATTGGTTATATATTTTTTAACAAAACCTTCAAATTTAGGATTGAGAATTCCTGGTACATTTTCAGCGATAAAAGCCTTTGGCTTGATTGTATTTACTGCTCGATTAAACTCGCCCCACATATTCCTTTCATCCTCAATCCCCTTTTGTTCACCAGCAATAGAGAATGGTTGACATGGTGGGCCACCATGAATGACATCAATTTTATCTCGTAGGGGTTTCCAGTCGCTTTTGGTAACATCACCCTCATCAGGCCCACCTTTTATTACCCACTCAGGGCGATTCAAAGTTAATGTGTTCTTGCAGATAGGTATAAGTTCATATGAAGAAATATGTCTATAGCCAGCTCTATCAAAACCTAAATCAAGTCCTCCGCCTCCACTAAATATGCTTAAAGCAGTTAATCCGTTGAATTCAAGCTGAGGCATCAATTTGCCCGGATCAAGCACGGGCGTATTAATTTTATGTATTCTCTTGTGCTCACCATTTTGTGCGCCTAATTTAGCAATGCGCGATTCTTGAGAGATTTTTCTATATTCCTCCCTCTTCTCATCCGATATATCATATTCTTTTCGAGCACCATTCTTGTAAACTGAAGTATTATTATTCGCATAAGTTTGTCTTATATTTAGGCTCATTTGTCACTCCCATCATCAATTTTTGCAATAGGTTGCTCATCAGGAGTTTCAAAAAGAGAAGGTTGTTTGGTTTCATAAATTAAAACCTCTGCTTCCTTAACAAACCATTGTTTCATTGTTTCTTGCTTATATTCTAGGGAGGCATAGAGCTGTCGTTTGAGCTTCGGATCAATCTCTATAACTATCCTTCCTGACTTCCCTCGTGCCATTTTGCCCTCCACCTAAATATTAGCTATCAATGTTATGTTACATATCTAATATAACATGATGTGATTGACGTCAAGTATATTTTTAATGCGAGGTGGTCGCAAAAAGAGAGGCATTAAAACTGGGGAAGGGGACGTCCATCATTAAGTAAGTAACTTGGTATATTGCTAATGCGTGAGGTGCCGTCTCATACCACACTTTTCAGTCGAATTTCACATCAGCGGCCGTCAAAGAGACCTTTACGTTCTTTGCTGCAAGTACTTCGTCTTCCCTTTTCTTTTCAAGCTCTTGGGCGGCCTCGGGATTGTCCATGAGCTGTTTCAGCCTTAAGTCAAGTTTCCTTTTTCTTGAATTACTGATAATACCGTCCAAATGAATTACATAGGGGATCTTTACCCTTCCTATTGTCGCGTGGGAAAATTCATAGAAAATATTTTTCCCATAAATAATGTTCAGATAATTCTCACTTTCAAGGTGAATGGCTGAATTGTACTCCGGATATCTTTCGGTATCGTTGTGTTTCATTTGAACGACTTGCGATTTAAACAGGAATTTGACGATCTTTTTATCCGGAAGCGGTTCTCCTTCAGGGTCGACATCCTCAACCTGTTTCATGGCATTAATGACGGAGAATTCAACTTTTGCCGGCTCTAAAAGCAGGTAATTAAAAAAAGCGGTTAATGGACCGTACTGGTTCGAATAGGGAATGGATTTGGTGAATGCCTTTTTTGACTGGTCTTCCCAGAATTTTACCAGGTTCTCTTCGTAATCAAAATAGACCCGAATCCAGCAATTCCCGCCCACCTGATCACTGAGCTTATCTTTTAACATTTGTAAAAAAACGAGTGCCGTCTTCAGAAAACGTTGCTGAAAATTACTCGAAATTCTTTAAACGGCGAGATAGTTTTTGAAGA